>Ga0315902_10000191_pt1 | contig 104908 bp, 111 predicted proteins | sample LakEriMetagenome_9_FD_203523 | JGI IMG/M metagenome (GOLD analysis project Ga0315902, IMG submission 203523) | Freshwater fungal communities from buoy surface, Lake Erie, Ohio, United States - Buoy 12 MA117 | ecosystem: Environmental > Aquatic > Freshwater > Lake > Lake biofilm | place: USA...
TTTCCTCGGGGTAGTATTATCAGTCCTAGTTACAGTGCTATTAATCTTCTTCAGGCACTTGGTCGTATTCATCGTGCTGAGGGTAAGACTAAGTGTATTCAGAAGGTTATGTTTGCTGCTGGTACTATTGAGGAAGATGCATGTAAACGTGTTCAATCTAAGCTTAATAACCTTGAGTGTCTCAATGATGGTGATCTGACTTATAGTGTTCGTATTGCTTAATTAATATAAAATATATGACTAAAGTACTTGCAGTGAAATATCCGTCTAGTGTGGATCGTGTTAAACAGAGTTTTGATCATCTACGTCAGGTGTTTGAAGTGCCTGATGTTAGCAAGATCAAAGATATGTTTGCTACATTATTGTTTGATGAAAGTACATTGTTTAGGTACAATTATTGTTTGGTGAGGTTTGATAATAAGTTGTATGTGATTGAACCAGTTGATTTGGCAAAATGTACATATGTACGTAAGCAAGTGGAGTATCATCCATTGAGTAATATGATTTGATCTTCCCCGGTGTTTATACAGTTTCATCGGGATCCACAACAAACAAAAAGCTATAGGTCGGTATTTCATTGTGGGGTTGGGAGGGTGACTTCCCAACCTCTTTTCGTGCGCATAGGCGGTCAATAGGCGCGTGTTTGGTGAGTGGGTAGGGTGATCACATGGGTGGGCGATCAAAGCGGCCTATAAACGATTCTGTAACCTTAACGTTATAACGTAACTTGGGTAGCTCCTGGTCCCCTACCCTGGCTGTTAGCCGATCTTGAATAGACTATACCAGCTGGCTTCAGGACCTCAAGCAAAAAGTGCAAAAAAGATTTTTGATTTTTTCGTTGACTTTTTGGTTGGCGGTGGTAATCTATTTCCACGATGAAGCTGTTGACCAAGGAACTGATCGCCAAGCTGACCAAGGCTGGCTACAACAACGAGACTCCGATTTGTAAGCTCTTCACACCGTGGGGCCGGGCTACCTGGCTGCTCACTGGTATGGAGGATGGTATTCTGTATGGGTACGCTGATCTGGGTATGGGATGTGTGGAGTGGGGTGGCATTGAGACTCTGGAGGCTCTGGAGTCGATTCGGGGTCCGTTTGGGCTGAAGATCGAGCGTGATCTCTACTGGACCCCGAAAGAGGGTGTGAACTATTCCGAGCGGGAAAGCCTGATTGGGGCTTGACATTTCCTGAAAGTCTGGTAATCTATTTCCACGATGAACAACATTAAGATTATCAATTTGACCCCACACGATATTAATGTCATCGTTGACGGCGATGTTACTGTCATTCCCAGAGATGGAACAGTGGCCAGAGTCAACCAAATTTCCACAGTTGTGGATAAGATCAATGGAATTCCCGTTAGCGTCGTTCGATTTGGTGATGTGGTAGGGCTGCCTGATCCTGTGCCTGGTGTTATCTGGATCGTTTCGGCACTTGTGAAACAGGCGGTCAACCGATCTGATGTGGTGAGTCCTGGCGAACTGGTACGTAATTCGGATGGTAATGTGATCGGCTGCAAGGGTTTCTTTTACTGAACCATCTCTGTCTAAAAGTTAAAAAAGTTGTTGACTTCCGCTGAAAATCCTGTATACTATTTCCACGATGAATCCTGAAATTCGAGAGATTGAGAATCGGTTGATGAACCTTCGGTTGGACAAGTATGCTGTTGACCAGGGGTTGATGTTGAATTGTTTGGTTGGTGCTTTGGTTGGCTATATTGTTTGGCAGGATGGTGAGGGTAAGGTGAGTGCTAGTGATATTGTGAGTGCTATTGAGAAGTATCACAATCAGTGTAAGTTGGTTAATAACTAAATAAACTAATATGACGTTTAACGAAATTCAGAATCGTTTGGTTGATATGTTGAACCAGGCGCAAATCAAGATTGGATCTAAGCAGGGACGGTTGATGGAGTGGGTGTATGTACAGGCACTTCGTGATAATGGAGTGACTATTCCTCCAGCGGTTGACATGATGTTTTTGTGTGGTAGGTCTGTGGCTGGATACAAGGAACAGGTTCAACGAGTTCATTGATTAGTTGAAAAAAGTTGTTGACTTCTTGAAAAAAGCTGGTAAACTAGTTCCGTAATAAAAATAAAAGATATGGATAATCTGTTTGTCGCTCGTATTCATAATAACAGTCTTGGTAGTTGTGTGATGGTTGACACTATTACCGATGGTGTCAATCTGATTCGTGAGTATGTCAAGGATCAATTCAATCGTGATTTGACTGCTGAGGAGAATGAGATTCTGGAGAATGACTATGAGTTCTACAACGATGATGATGCTGATAACATTATTAGTTTTAGTCTTGGTACTCTCTCCACTCAATAATAACCCACAATAAATAACTAAATAAAAGATATGCCTAATCATACTGCTAATAATTTCACTGTGACTGGTCCGAAGGCTGATGTGCTTCGATTTGTGGCACAGGCCAAGGGTACTGATAGTGAGCTTGATTTCAACAAGCTTCTTCCTATGCCAGAGGAACTGAAAGGTATCTCAAGTCCTGTGAATATTATGACGCAGGACGAGATTGATGAACTCTGGTCCGAATGGAACGAACGCAAAAGTCAAGGAAAACTTGGTGAGTTTGATAAGGAACGTCCTTTTGGTCTTGGATTGACCCGAGAACGATCCGAAGAATTGATCTCCAAATACGGAACGTACGACTGGTACGACTGGCGAGTTTGTAACTGGGGAACCAAGTGGAATGCTTATGATGTGACGGAGTGGAGTATCAATGAGGGTCATTGGAATGGTGAGAACTCTAGTGCTACTATCTATTATGAGACTGCTTGGAGTCCTGCCACTGCTTTGTGGTTGAATATGTCAAAGGATTATCCTACATTGGATTTCTATCATGAGTTTGCTGATGAGGGTGGATCGTTCTTGGGTAGTGAGACTATTAGGGATGGACGTATTATTAGTGAGGAGGAGTTGGATTGGGATAGTGATGATGGTATTGAGTTGAGGGAGGGATTGGGTCGGTATTGGCCGGAGGATGATGAGGATGAGGTTGAGGTGGTGAAGGAGTAAAAGTCAAGCAAAAAAGGTTGGGGGTCAGCCTGAAGATTTCTTCAAAAACCCTTGACGTTTGGGGTGGGTGGTGGTATTCTATTTTCACGATGAAGACTTACAAGGTGCCTGTTGTTTACACGATGTATGGTTATGTTGAGATTGAGGCTGAATCTCCGGAGGAAGCTGTGAAGGAAGTGGAGAATGGTGGTGGTGATATTCCGTTGCCTTCTGTTGCTGATTATGTGGAAGGATCGTTTGAAGTGGATCACGATGGTTTGGTTGAGGAAGTTAACTAAATAAAATAAACTAAATAAACTAAATAAATAATATGAAGGATATTGCTGTTTTGGTTGGTGCTGTTGTGGGTGTGATTGGTTTGATTATTGGATTGAGTGCTTTGTTTGCACTGCCTGTGATGTGGTTGTGGAACTATGTTGTGCCATATCAGTTTGGGTTGAAGGAGATTGATTTTCTTCATGCTTGGGCGTTGATGGTGTTGTGTGGGTTTATTTTCAAGAGTGGTTCGATCAATTCCCAGAAGAAGGATTGAGTAGTTAAAAAAAGTTGTTGACTTTTTCGAAAAAGCTGGTATTCTATTTACATGATGAAAACTGAATATTTCGGCAAGGGTGATAGTGTGAATGTAGAGTATCGTGATGGTGATATGTTTACCCACGATTTTACTGGCACGGTCAAGGCAATTCGTAACGATAACATCATCGTGGAAGACCAAGATGGTGATTGTTGGGAGGTTGAAGCTGATCAAGTTAGTTTCTGTTCCGACGAACATTTTCGTTGACTTTCTGAAAAAAGCTGATAGGATATTACCACGATGAAAACTGAAAAGGGAACCATTCAATACTTTATGGAAAAGAACTTTCCCGATAATTTTGCCAGTGGTAAGTGGGGATGTGTTGAAATTCCTAATGGAAAAGGAAAGATGCCTGAACACGGATTTATGGTCGGTGTCGGAGTAGAAAAAGACAAAAAAACTTGGTATTGGGCTTGGTTAGATTATGATTGATTTTAATATGACTATTAAGGTTACTGACATTGTTTATGACACTACTGACAATGAGGAGCTATATCTGAATATGGATCTTCCTACTGAGTTAGTGTTTGACATTGATGGTGATAGTGATGATATTGAGTATGAGATCGTTGATGCTATTGGCGATATTACTGGCTGGACGGTGAAGAGTTTCAAATGGTCTGAGGTGGTAGAGTAACTAAAAAAAGTTGTTGACTTCCCCAAAGAAATACTACAGAATATACCACAATGAAATTTATTAATTTTTGGCCGTTATATTTTTTGGCAGCAGTGTATCTGCTAAATGTATACATGTATGGAAGAAAGGAAGCTAATCAAATAAATGTTTTTATGCTTCCTATTATGATCTTTTTTGGAGTTATTATTTGTTTTGTGTGTTTGATTGGACTGCGATAAACACTCCAAAAATTTTTGAAAAAGCTGTTGACTTCTGCTGAGGCTTGGTGTAGGATATATCCACGATGAATGACGAACAGCAATTTATTGAACTAATCAGAAAGTCTTTTGATAGAGAATGCACGTCAGGTAATACTGAGATTAAGTATCTGGTTGAACTTCCTATGACTGAAGAGGAGTATGAGAACTTCATTAAAATGATTTGTGGTGAATACATAATATGAAAGTTTATCTTGTTTATGGTGATTATTTTTGTGAAGAGCCTTTTGTTAAGAAGGTCTTTGATACTAAAAGAAAAGCTCTTGACTATGTTATAAAAAAATACTATTCAGGCCCAGAATATTGTAAATTGGGTCCAACTATGTTAGATGACAATGCTAGTTGCAATGTTCAAGAAATGGAATTAGAATAATAAATTATATGAATAATTCACTACAGATTGATAATAAGTTGCTTTCATGCCGTGTCGCTTATCTTCCAGTAAGAGGGGAAAGAGAAGAAGGATTTGTCAGAGCTTGCTGGCTTAATAGTGGAGGAAATCTTGTTTTCTTACTTGAATTGGATCGTGGAGGCTTTATGGAAGTGTTAGCTGGTTACTGCAAAAGAATTATGTAAGAAAATGGTGATAGTCGCAAACTTATTGTCAAGGATATTTATCGGGTAGAACGGGTGAAATTTTCTGAAAAAAGCTGTTGACTTTCCCGCTGAAATCCTGTAAAGTATTTCCATGACTGATTCCCCGAGTGTTTTGGTTGGTAAGGTGTTTGGCATTGCTGCTACTGCTCACAATGGTCAGTTTCGGCGTGATGGCAAAACTCCGTACATCAAGCATCCCATGGCGGTTGCTGATAGAGTTAGCAAATATGGTCATGAATATGTTTGTGTTGCGATGCTTCACGACGTAATTGAGGATACCAGTGTTACTTATGATATTTTGATTGAGGAGGGTATTCCTGAGAATATTGTTAAAGCTGTGGAGATTTTGACCAAGGGAGAAGGTCAGAATTATGATGAATATTTGTATTATGTTAAATCTAATGAGTTGGCTAAACGAGTGAAGATTGCTGATATCTTGAGCAATTTGGCTGATGATCCTACTGATAAACAGATTGTTAAGTATGCCAAAGCGCTGACTTATTTGATGGCGTAAATTTTTGAAAAACGTGGTTGACTTCCCCAAAGAAATCCTGTAGGATATATCCACGATGAACGAACCGCTTTCATTTTCTGAATGGTGTTATGAGGTTGATATTGAAACTCAGTATCAACAATTTTATGATGAATATGGTGATGCGGCTTGTTTACTTTGTGAATACAAAGATCGTCATTACCGAGAATATTTAGAGAATTTTGAAAAATCTGTTGACTTCCCCAAAGAAATCCTGTAGGATATATCCACGATGAAGCTATATGCTATTATTGAGTTTAAGACTGGTGATGTTGGTCGTTATGGTGATATCACTGATATTGGTTATGTAACTGAAAGTATCAAGAAGAGCAATTCTTTTAGAAATAAGCGGGTCAAAGTGTATGGATCGAATAGAAAGTCTTGGACTCGTTATGTTTCCCGTAAGAATATTGTAACTATTATTCCACTATACTAACCAACAATGAAAGTTTATATCATTCTTGACAAATCGTACAGTCTCGGCGTGGAATGTTTTGTAGATAAGGCTTTCTCTTCTAAAGAAAAGGCTATTGATTATGTTTATGCTGATTATATGAAACATCCTTACTACAAGGGAAAATCAAAAGAAGATTTGAGAAAAGCGATTGATAATCAAATTCACGAAACTGAAGTAGAATAATTACCCACGATGAATGCGTGGAACCGAGAACAAATAGAAGGTGAACCATTACTGGAAAGTTGTGATTTTTGTAATGCGTTAATTGTAAATTGGGAAACATTAACCAATTGTTGGGTAACATTTGACAATCGTATTATCTGTAAAAACTGCAAAAAAGCTGTTGACTTCCCCGCTGAAATCCTGTAGGATATATCCACAATGATTGAGATTACCCGCAATCCGTTTACAAAGTTGTCACTTCTCAGCAACTTTTGGATTGAAGATGATATGGTGTTTCACATCCTCATTCCATATAACACAGAACAAATCGAATTGTTGACTGACAATGAGATTGGTCAATATATGGGCGGCAATTAAAAAGCTGTTGACTTCCGCCAAGTTCTGGTATAGGATATACCCACGATGAAAGACATCTTCCAGATTACCACACCGGTTCATGGCACCACCGACATTGAAGTCTCGGAGTTGATCAAACAGTTGCAACAGCGGTTGCGTCAAGCCAAAGAATTCAACAAACACTATGGTTGGGGGTGCACTCGTTACTCTATCACGGTGGATAATGAAGGACAACTTTGGTTGAGCGGTCACACCAAAAAAGACCTGAAAGAAATTTAAAAAAAGTGGTTGACTTTTCGGAGGTGGTAGGGTAAGATATTTAAAGAGTTGGGGCTGACATCGTGAGATGCAGCACGGTGGTAGTGAAAGCGTTGGAAATGTCAGTCTTTCACCGAATTACGACGGTTCCAACCAACTCTTGAAAGTTTTTAGAAAAAGTTCTTTACAAGTCAGAAAAGTCTGATAAGATATTTTTAGTTGATGGGACCGGAAGGAACACGACTAGCAACCCATTAACAAGATTGACGGCATAACAATGTAGCCATCCGGTTTTCAATCCGGAAAAGTGAGAAATAGAGGGCAACGAATTAGTATTCGTTGATAAATACTCACATGTCAATCTTACAATTTTAATGCTTAGGAGAGAGCGAGTAATACGCCTCCAGTCATCTGTAATAACCAATGGATGATGTGGGATAGAACACAGGACACCGGAATGGTTATCGGATCAACCTGTTGTAGATGGATAAAGAACCATCCCTTAGCTCCAATTTTTTTAGTTCTTTTGATAATTTGAGAGTTTCATAAGCTCAGCCAGAGGCTAGCAAGTAACTGGGGTATGAATTAAATAAACTCGCACTACGCTGGGTTAGCTCTCACAAAATTTGATTGAATATCTGTTGTTAGCTCAAACCTAGAGCCGTCTGTTGAGTCAGCGAGATGTAGTAACCAATCTACACAGCAGTAAAAATCAAACTGGTTGATGAAGCTGCAGCTAACCAAGTTATGTAAAGTGTAGAATCGTGGGACTACACCATCAACCTTATAATTTTAGTTCTTTTTTGATTGATATTACCTAACTGGAAAAGGAGCACATCGGCTGCCAAAGTTTTATAGGTTCATGGCGATGCATGTGCATAATCACCACGTAAGCCTAACTGGGGGTGAGGTTAGTAGGTTCGAATCCTGCTATCAATCAAAACAATTTTAGTCTTGGTACTCTCTCCACTCAATAATAACCCACAATAAATAACTAAATAAAAGATATGACCATTGAATCTGTAGTTCGTAAGACGATTATTGTTATCAACGGAGTTGAACATATTCTATCTGAAACTTCGTGGACTGAATCCGTACATGAAGCACAAGATAGTGGTGTGGAGTTTGAATCTGATGAAGATGTGATTGATTGGGTTGAAAGTGTTTGACACTTTCTAAAACGCTGACAGACTGTTGACACGATGAAACCAAAAATCAAATCAAATCAATCAATTACTTGCCATCGTGATCTAACGATTAGTTATTTTTCTGTTTATAAACAAATATGGCAAAGAGTTTCAGCATACGAATTAACTTGCAGACATGACGATTTTGCTGCATTGAGTCAGCAAGACCGAAAAAAAATTAATTGCAAGATAAAATTGGGTTAAAAAATCTGTTGACGGATGTGGAAGTTCTGGTAGATTCAACGTGTCGAGAGTGATTGAGGTTGAGCATCAAGTAAGGTGCCGTGGCTGATGAGCATTTCGAGTGCTACGCTAGATGATGGTAAGTGCGGCATACCTCAACGTTTTTTGAAAAAATTTTGATTGATATTACCTAACTGGAAAAGGAGCGTGTCGGTAGCCAAATAAGGTTCAAGGCGAAAACAGGCGTAACCATCATATAAACCTAAATAGGGATGGGGATTGTAGGTTCGAGTCCTACTATCAATCAAAACAATTTTTTGAATATTATTCAATGAATAATACATACAGGCGGTCAATTCTAAACTGAACTGATCGATCAGTTATGAATGTAAGGTTCGATTCCTTAATGTGTTATTCAGTATTAAACAAAGATAGACACGTAAGCAAAGCATTCGGATAATGCGCCCTCCGGTTGGGAGACTGAGTTCAATTCTCAGATGCTTACAGGGAACATATCGCTATACTACAAAAGTAATGTGAGTGAAATCCTTAATTGTTTGATATTTTAAACTTTTTTTAACTTTTTTGTTGACTTTCCTGAATCTCTGGGGTATAGTATTTCCACGATGAATATCAAAGAATACTTGGATAAACTTGAACAGACAAAGCAGAGTCTACTGTCTCTGAATCTACCGGACAATACTCCGATTGTCGATACCCCTGATATGGGTTGTTTGACTCCAATATCTAAAACATCTATTAAGTTTGAAGTTAAAGATGTTTACAAATACAATTTGTGTTATTATCTTTATTCACACGTTTGTGATAAAGAACTGACTGAAAAACAAATGGTTGTGATTTTGTCTGAACATTATACACGGAACTAAAAAATATCTAAATAAAATAATATCGTAGAAATATAAAAACACTAATTATTTAGCGCTGAAAGCGTCTAAAAAGTGCTTGACTTTCTAAAATTTCCTGATATTTTATAAAAAATAAAATATGAAAACTAAAATTAAGAACCGCAAAACTTGGGGCACTTTGAAGCCTATTACCAAACGTATTGAGTCTCTTAAGATTTACAAGCGCAGTAAGAATAAGTTTAATTATTCAAATTATAGCTGGGGAGATCTTAATTAATTTAAAATAATAATAAATATGTCTGATATTGATCCTGAACTGCAAGCAGAACAAACTCAAGATGCTAAGTATCTACAAGAGCTTAATCACTATGTAAACACTCTTTCAGCTCCTTCAGCAGAATCCGTAGCGCTTTATAGATCAAAGCTTAGTATGCTTGAAGATATTCATAATGAAATTCGATCCAAGTATCCTGAATTTATGCCTGTATATGATTGTTCAAAGGAAGCTGAACTAAATCAAGCATTGGGTAAATATCAAGAACATACTTATAGTCTCAGCAGCCGAGACATGAGTGCAGAAAAGTGAAAAAACCCGTTGACTTTAGCCAGAAATCCTGTAGACTGTATTCCACATGAAGAAACTCCAAAAAGAATTCACCGCTAACTATGATCGGGTTGGTATGAATCGTTTTGTTCAACTCCGCAAGGAAAATGGAGTTGCCATCTATGAACGATTCAACACTGATGATACCCATCGTACTTATGAGGTGTTCATTGTGAAGGTTGTACCCAAGGGTGCTCCTCTTCCTAATGGCAAGACTGTAGAGGAGTCGTATGAACAGTATCCGGGTGCCAATGCCTTTGGTAAGACTGCTTATGATTGTCGTTCACTGGCTCGGGCAGAGGAACGATTTGATCAGTTGGTACAGAAGGTCAAGGATAGTGCTGAAGCTAAGGAAGAGTCTATTAAAACTGGTAAGCGTAATCGTGGTAAGCGTGGTACTAATAAGATCAATGTTAGTGTACCTGAAAAGGATAGTAAGTTTACTATGAAAATGCTTATCACTTCTACTGGTCTAACTCAGCCTGTGTTGTTTAGTATTGTTAAGTCTTGGATGAATAGTGGTATTGTTAAGATCAATGGATACATTAAGTCCGAAGGTGGCCGAGGTCGTCCTAGTATTGAATATGTCGTGGTGTAAGTAAACATACAAATAGTTACATTAACCAGTTAGTGGATAATACCGCTAACTGGTTTTTTTGAATATATTTTCAGATTACTTATAAAAATGCTTGCCAACCTTCCTCAAACCTATCTCGAAAAATTCGAAAAAACTGCTTGAATCTGCCCCAAACTCTGGTAAATTGATTTTGTCATGAACGACATCAATACTAACTCTAACGTCACCGCCACCTCCACCAAGATCACCGCCAAGGTTGGTCGGCCTGCCATGTCGCTGAAGCTGATCCTCAACAAGACCTTCAGCCTCAAGGATCTGCAGGCTCTCAATCCCGATGTCAAGCCCGTCACCATTCGGGCCGCTGTTCTTCGGGGTCTCGAGAATGGCCGATTCACCAAGCTGAATCGTACTGTTCGATCGGGTCGCAAGGGCAAGCCCGCCTCGCTCTTCATCAATACCAAGGTCTACGAGGCTAACCTTCGTAACCTCGCCAAGTCCAAGGTTACTGTCAATGTCGCTGAGACCGATGCTGTGACCGCCTAATAAACCAACCACAACTACAAACCCCGCTTGACTTTCAAATCAAGCGGGGTTATTCTTTTACCGTTATGAAGAAAAACATTATTCAAGTTCTCTACCTCGACGAAGCCGTTTACTCGTTCGTCGTCACCAATGACCTCTCTGTTGAAGATAATCTGGAACGTACATTCGCTGAATGGAACCATGGTAGTGGCATGGAGTGTGAAATGTTCATCAACTCCAAAAAGCGTTCTCTGAGCGTCAATGATATTGTGTGTGTCAACGGTACTTATTATCAATGTAGGCCGTTTGGTTGGAAGAAGGTTACTGTTGAATATGTCAATGAATTAGAGAAGGAATTGTCACAACATCCTACCCGTCACGCCTATGGTACATGGTATGCTTTGACAGAGATCATGTATGGCCGTCGTCACGATGACAACGAGGCTCTTCTGGAAGGAGTTGAGACCGTCTAAAGGGCTGCCAGAACGCGCCAGAACCGCATATGGGCGCTTTTGATTGCAAGGGAGGGTCTGAACACCTTCCCTCTTTTTTTTGCACTTACTGGCACTTTTTCGTTGACTTTCTGGTTCAGTCTGGTAAAGTCTTTCCAGATCGGCTGAACAAGCTAGGGTAGGGGACCAACTCCTACCTACGTTACGTTAACGATATCGGAAGAATATCGGAAGAAAGTTGCAGAAAATGCTTGAGGTTTCTGCTGGGTGGGTGTAATCTATTTCCACAATGACACTTCAGCAATTTCAAGCCGCTTTCGCCATCGCCAAGGACTTTGACCGTGACCTGTCCAAGGTGGACGACAGTATCCTCTACGGCTACGGTCTCAGCACCTTCAAGCCGGTACATACTACCCTTGAGGCGGTGGCGAAGACCATCCGTTGGCAAGCCCTTATGATGAACGGCGAGTGGGATGCCGAAGCATTGAACGAGGTGGCCGAGGCTGGTCGCCGTAACTTTCTGGTGCTTGGTTGAAAAAAGCTGTTGACTTCTTCAAAGAAATCCTGTAGGATATTACCCACGATGAAAATTGAAAAGGAAACTATTCAACACTTTATGAAAGAGAACTATCCTAAACATTTTGCCAGTGGCAAGTGGGGATGTCAAAATATTGGATTTGCTCATGCTGAACATTTGGATTTGCCTGAACATGGATTTCAGGTAAGTGTGGGAGTTGCCAAAAAATATTGGGTGTGGTTGGATCACGATTGATTGAAAAAGCTGTTGACTTTTTCTAAAAACCTGATAATCTATACCCACAATGAAGATCACGATTGAGTTCGATCCCTTCGCCACCGCTGAGACCGCTTACGATTATTCCAACAGCAGCAAGACCTACACCATTCGGATGATGTTGAGCCAGGTCGCTGATCGTATCGACGATGCCATCTGGTGTAACCAAGCCAAGAGCACGTTGAATACCAAGCTGAAGGACCGTAATGGCAAGGTGATGGGGTCTGTGAAAATCCGGCTTGCTCCTGAAGAAAGGGCTTGACCTTTTTCTAAAACCTGATAATCTATTTCCACAATGAAATCCTACCTGACGATTGAACAAAATTCCCGCGGTGCTACCTACAGCAACTCCGACGATACCTGGACGGTCTACGAGCACTCTACCTATCCTCGCAGTTCGGTTCTCGCCGGTCAACAGAGGCGAGTGTGGGTGGAAATCTTCAACAGCCTGGAGGAGGCTAAGGAAGCTTTCCCCGACGCTGAGGTGAGTGGGTGTACCTATCGGGAACCCTACTTGAACCACCTGCCTGACGACGGTGCCCTCTACTAACCCGAAAAAAAGCTCCGAAAGGAGCTTGACCTTTTTCTAAAACCTGATAATCTATTTACACAATGAAGACCTACTTCGACGATAACTTCGGTACTTGGGACGGTATGGATGAGCCTGAGATGGTGGCCTTTTACCATCAGTGCCAACGGTCCAATGTGACCAAGGTTTGTAAGCGGTGTGAACGGACTGTTCGTATTCAACCGCAGTATGCTATTTGTAATAGCTGTGCAGATGCAATTGAACGGGGAATGGATTACTAAATAATAATAATATGAATAAAGAACTATTGCGTAATTTTATCATCTCGGTGTTGAATGATGAGAATGGTATCAGCGGCGAATCATTCTCTATTCTCTACAAGATTGCCGAAAAGGACCAATCACTTCGTGACATTATGTTGGCTACTGATGCTTGTGATGATCGGTTCTATCTAAAAGAAGAAGAGGATGACTATTACAACAAATAATAATATGACTCTTACTGAACGTTATAGTAATGATACCATGGTTCGTAATTACATTCGTATTCATGATCCTGGTCATAGCTGGCTAGAAGTGCCTATCAAGGATGTTCGTGATATCGCCGGTGTTTGGGATATTATTACAGATTATTCACCATTGAAGCGACATAAGTTCTATCTGGAAGAAGATTGTGATATGGGTACTTTCTATAACGCAATGATTCAAAAGGGGTACACTATCAATATCACCAATGTTCACGTCGATGACTTTGACGAATATCTACAAAATCAATAATACAATGAATACAATGGAACAATTCCAAGAAGATATCAGCATGAAGTTCTTTGGCCGCAGTGTGTCACTCGCCAAAGCCGCTAACCAATGTGTGTGCTGTGGTAAAAATGCTACTGAGTTTCGTGATGAAATCAGTAAGCGTGAATATCGTATCAGCTCACTCTGTCAGCATTGCCAAGACGAGGTGTTCGCCCAACTTCCAGAGGAAGACTGAAAAAAGTTGCAGAAAAAGCTTGAGGTCTGCCGCTGGGTACTGTAGGATATTTCCACAATGAACGACATGATTGATACCTCCTGTGACCTCCGTGACCAGATCACCGTTGACTATCGTGAGACCTTCACCCAAGACGATGCGGATTACGAACAACGTGCTCGTTGGGAAGAGTGCATGACGATGGAAGATATCTTTGAGGGCTAATACGTTCGGGGTAATACAATAACAATAATAATCTACAACACTATGGCTAACAAAATCAAGAAGAACGATACCGTCACCAATAACATTCAACTCGTCTACGGTATTGAGAAACTCACCGTTGTGCCTGCCAATACCGAACTCAAGGTCTGGAAAGTCAAACGTGATGGTACTCTCTATTGTAGTACCACTGATCGTAACATCTACTACGGCACTATCACTATCAAAGCTAACGATGTTACCAAGGTCAATAAACCTATGCCTACTGTCAATGTGGGTGATATCTATGTCTGTTCTTGGGGTTATGATCAGACTAACATTGACTACTACAAGGTTGTCAACGTAAAGAATAAGACGGTCAACCTCGTTAGTATCGGTCAGACTCGTAACTACACTGGTCCTATGCAAGGTGAGTGTGTGCCTGATCCTAGTGTCATGGGTAATAAAATCTACACCAAGCGCATGATTGACAATGGTAATGGTAGTGTTAGTTTCAAAATGACCAGTTACAGTTGGGCTTACAAGTGGAGTGGTAAATCCAACCACTTTACTGAGTGGGCTTAAGGGTAGGTGGGTAGGGGGCTATGTCACTTTAGCCCTATTTATAAACATGACGGGGTAGGGGGTATAGCTCCCTATCCCTTTTTGTTATTATATAGGGGGGAGGTGCGGGGGCACCCTACCGAAGATGGTTCTGAACATGACTAGCCCGCGCGACCACCCCGCGTGGAGGTACACCTGACACACATGGTAAAAAATTACGTAGGTAACTTAACATATGTTATTTGCTTGTTGTACTTATAAAAAGTGGGTATAAAAGGGTGTTTTTGGGGTGTATTTTTTGTGCTTTTTTGGGTAAATGTGAAAAAAACACTGTGGGTTATTTTTTATATGGTGACTTTGCATATGTTGTGTGGTATATATTTGGTATATGTTTTCGTTGAATGAAAGTCAGTTATTGTTATTGGGGTGGGTAATTACGATAGGCAGTAGCTTAATTGTGATGGCATTGACATTATTGTTGAGTTATTGTTTGTATAGTTTATATAGGGTTGTCAAAGATTTTAGCAAAAAATATTGACATTAGTGATATTTGATGATATATATTAGCAACATGAAGGTCGTAAGTACACATATTGATAATAAGCGTTGGTATACATTTACAAGAAATTGTGAATGTGTGTTGGTTGATATTGTGTAATAATGATGTAATAGAAAACTTAGAAAACAATATCAACCATCACCGAAAAAGTGGTGGTTTTTTGTTTTTGGTGTTGACGTTCTTTGAAGTTGTGGTAAAGTTAGTAAACAGTGAACGACGAAAGTTGAACACGATGACAATTTAAAAAAAGTAGGTTGACAATGATGAAAGTCATGATAGACTGAATGAAGATTGTGGAAGGCTTGAAACTCCATCTGTTGAGCCACCGCCAGTAACCAAAGGTAAAGACTGGGAAAATCAATTGATTGGTCCGTGGGTGTTATCCTCGTAGAGAACCCATAGGGCGATGACGGAATTGCTGAGGCAATTTCCGTGAATTGGTTAAAAACAAATTTAGACCGCCGAAGTAGCTCAATTGGCAGAGCAGGACTTTTGTAAAGTTCAGGTTGCAGGTTCAAGTCCTGTCTTCGGCTCCAATTTATAATGTTGATCGTAGCATAAAAGTAATGTCGTGGTTTGTGAAGCCACCTAAGCGGGGGCAGTACCCGTCGATCAACCCAATTTATAATGGCCTCATCGTCTACGAATGTAATAGGATTCTGGATTCTCAATCCGGAGAACTCGGTTTGACTCCGAGTGAGGCTACCAATTTCAATAACCCCCATCGTTTAGTTATTAAGACTTCCGGTACCAATTAGGCGGAAACCTTGGTGCAAATCCAAGTGGGGTTACCTATTTTAATTACCCTATCGTCTAGATGTTAGGACGGATGTGTTCTCTGAGACATCAACCTTGGTGAAAATCCAAGTGGGGTAACCAATTTATGCTTCGGTGGTGAAAATGGATTTATCACGCAACGCTACGAACGTTGAGGTCGGGGTTCGACTCCTCGCTGAGGCGCCATTTAATGGCCCATTCGACAACCAGCTAAGTCACATCCCTTTCAAGGATGAGTAACCGGGGCAGCACCGGTATGGGCTACCATTTTTTGACGGCACTGTAGGGTGCAGTCGTAAGCAAGATCACCCCTAGCATAATCTGAAACAGTGAAGCGTTAAGATCTTGACCGTCAAATTTATTTTATGTATATGGACGTGGCAGACAAGAAATGCAGCAGTCTCCAAAACTGCCCAATGTGGGAGCGTTACCCACCGTCCATGCCATTTTTCAAATACATTAGTTGAAGGCAACATCTACGTAGTTTAAATGGTAGAACAACACCACAATAAGGTGGAAGCATTGGTTCGAATCCAGTCAATAAACGGTGTTGAAGTAGTAAGTAATGTATTGACACTGATAGACGCTGAGTGTTATAGTCTGACGAGACTATGATTAGTAAGCGGAACGATGTGAAATCCAGTAAACATTTTAATTTTTAATTCCCGAGTAGTGTCAAAGTAGCACGGAACGCTGTTAACGTTCTTGTGGAGGTGCGAGTCCTTCCTTGGGAGCCATTTTCAATTCCAGAGTAGCTCAATGGTAGAGCATGCGGCTGTTAACCGCAGGGTTGGGGGTTCGAAACCCTCCTCTGGAGCCAATTTACGGTGAGTGTTCCCTATGGCTGTCTGTAAAACAGTTGCCATGAATAAATAGGGCGGAAGGCAAGTGGTTCAACTCCTCCACTCACCACCAATTTTATGGGTTATTATACTGATAAAGACGCAGAGCGGTCTGTAAAACCGTTGCCTTCGGGCTGGATAGGAGCATTACCTATATATCCCACCATTTTTGGTATTTCTTAGCGGGAATACCTGAGTAGTTATCGGTAGGTTGTGTGAGGGTAAGCTTTGAGAGTAACACAAATACTTACTAAATGTACGTCGTCGAGACAGATGAAGTAATGAAGCTATAACATTTGCCTCTATTGGGGTTTGATAACTATTCGAATTTTAAACATTGTATGTAGCTCAGTGGTTAGAGCAGAGTACCTAACTATGGGGTAAGCCCTTAAAAATCTTATGTTAGGTTGTAAAAATTTCCATTACTCATATGATAATGGTTGTAAAGATAGCCGTTGGTTCGAATCCAACCATACAGATGAATATATAATTATATATAATCTTTATATATATATATACTATGATTAAATTAAAAGATCTATTCAAAGAATCTTACGTTAAAAGGATTCCATCTTTTCCAAAAAGAAGCAAATTTGTTCAAAAAATACCCGAATCAGAATATGAAAATATTAAAAATTTACGTTTGCGTAAAAAATTAAATATCACGCGTATTGCTGACTTATATCACACGTCTAATACAACAATAAGTAATATACTACTGTATTTAGGACTTATAGATGTAAGAAAGTTAAAATATACATTAAAAAGTAATATTGAGCCTGAATATTATAATGACATTTTACACTTAAAAGAAAGCGGATTGACAGCTGAAGAAATTTCTAAAAAATTAAATTTTTCTGTAGAAGAAATAAGTTCTTTATTGGAACAGTTGACACAAAATAAAACTGCGTTTTATTGGCAAATAAAAAGTGTTCCACATTCTAAATATGAAGAAATAAAGCGTGAATTTTTGTATAATGAATCTACTTTATCTGAACTTGCATCACGATATCGTACTCACGATGATGTAATATACGGTATTCTTAGAATGATTGAAAAACGTGAGAGAAGATAATCAAAATAACTTTGACAGGTGCTAGTGCGCAGGGCGTGGTAAAGGAGCAGTGATGCTGTTCCGAAAAGGTTCGATTCCTTTGACTTGTCAATTTAATTTATAAACCGGTAGTAGCTGAAATAGATTAGCGTGTCCCTGAAGAGGACGAGATGTTGGAGCGTTACCAACCTGCCGGGCCATTTTTTTGAGATAGACACATTTCTCTGGGGTTCGATTCCCTCTGGTGAAGGAGTATAAAATGTGGAACGGTAAGGCTGTAGCCGTTTGGGACTTACTCTCTAGAAGTAATTATCCCCCGTGAAATCCTCAAACATTTTTAATAAAGTTGTTGACCTATGAAGTAAGTGTGGTAAGATGATTATAGATGAAGGGGATAACCTCGGTTGATGACTGACCGTAGCATCTCTAAAACTCAAATAGTCATATGTTCGTTGACAATATTAGATACAGATTTTAATGGATGTGTAACTCAACTGGATCAGAGTATTCGGCTCTTACCCGAAAGGTTGTGGGTTCAAATCCCACCGCATCCACCATTTTTATTAGTGATGCACCATATACTACAATCCGGCGATAAGATCAAAGGCAATCGTAACAGATTAAAAAACATTGAGAAGGAGCAACAAAAAACGTCGCTGTTGACGAGAACACTAATAATGGGTAACTGACCCCATAAGTGACTGCTGACCGGTACAATCAGTAAAACACAGAGACGGCGTGGAGAGCACAGCACCAATTTCAATGGGGTTCAAGCTTTAACGGTGAAGCAACTGGCTTTTAACCAGTAGAACACGGATCGTTACCGTGGAGCCCTACCAATTTAGTTATTTGACAAAGCTAGTCAAAAAGGTTTGTATTGGGTCGCTCCCGATACTCTTTCCTTGAAGATAGATACGAATGTAGTTTAAGAGAAGAACACCGGCGATGTAGCCGGAGGCTTGAGGTGCGATCCCTCAATGAATGTAGAACGTAATTTTACGTGAAATCCTTCGAAAAATCCAATTTAGTTATGTGTTTGATATAATATTCACGGTGTGAAAAGCTTCCGTGGCAAAAAATCAAATACATAATATGGGGGTATAGTGTAATTGGCTAACATAGCACACTGTCACTGTGCAGACTTGCTCGGTTCGAATCCGGCTACCCTCGCCATTTTAATTGTCCCGTAGCTCAGTTGGTTTAGAGCAGTGTGTTGATAACACAAAGGTCGTTGGTTCAAATCCAATCGGGACAACCATTTTAATGCACTCGTAGCTCAATTGTATAGAGCCATCCGTTTCTACCGGAAAGGTTGGGGGTTAGAGTCCCTCCGGGTGTGCCATTTTGCCTCATTCGTATAAGTAGTTTATTATTCAAGTTCGGTAAACTTGAGAATCCAGTGCAAGTCTGGAATGAGGCTCCATTTAGTGCCTGTTTAGTTTAGTGGCAAAACAGCTGTTTCGTAAACAGCTATCACAGGCTCGATTCCTGTAACAGGCTCCAATTTTAAAGCACGATGACAGAGCTAGTGAACTGAGATGTCTGCAAAACATCGTTGTATGAAAATACATATGCAAGGAGCGTAACCTTGATCGTGCTCCATATTTTTACTATTTATTTTTGTATGGAAAAACTATCACTTTACCAAAAATTTTTAATTATTAAAAATGAAATAGAAAAACACAAATGGATTGAAAGTGAAAAACGAGGTAACGACATTGGGTTTGAACAAGCATTGATTGAGTGGATGAATAAACATCGTCGTGGTTGGAGTGAAAATATTAAACAAAATAAATAAATTTTATATTTATAACATATGACCAAAAACGATTTTAAAAAAATTATTAAACAGTTGACCCGAGAAATTTTATTTGAAGATTATAAGGGTGAACCAAATCATGAAGCTGAAGTTGAGAGTGATAAATTAACATCTACTTTATCTGAGGATGAAAAATCAAAAAACATTCAAGATCTGGAAAAGCTTTTGAAGAATCCGGATCCTAGTAGAGCAAAAGATTATGGTTCTATAGAAAACTATAAAAAGATGTTGAAATTAAAAATTGCTAAACTAAAAAAACAAACAAATGAAAGTGGCGATCCTTTTAGAGACATTGTGAAGAAATACGCTGGATTATATAGAGACAGTGAACTATCTCGTAGAGAAAAAGAAGATTATTTCAAATGGTTACAAACACATCAACCTGATAAATTTAAGAAATTAATAAATAAACATAAAAAGAAATAATTCTAATTTATATAATTAAAAAAGAAAAGCAAAACGCTTTTCTTTTTTTTTGTTTCTGTATTTAAATTAACTATGTATCCAGTGGTTATGAAAAAAATTTTAATTGATTGTGGTGGTAATATTGGCCAATCGTATGATACTTTTAAAAACGAATTGGATCTTGATAATTTTTATAAAATTTTTATATTTGAACCTAATATTGACTGTTACAATATTTTATTAAGAAAAATTGACGCGTCAAATGTAATAATTAAAAATCAGGCGGTTTATAATAAAAATGGAACTGTAAAATTTTATATACCTACAAATGACGCCTACTCTTTAGGTTCTACATTAAATATTGATTTTCATAACTCTATTTATAAAAATATGTACAAGGATTCTATTGAAGTAGAATGTATAGATTTGGATGAGTTTGTACGACAAATAGAATGTGATGCTGAGATATATTTAAAACTTGATATTGAAGGTGCTGAGTACGAAGTATTGGAACTTTTAATAAAAAACGAAACTATCAATAGAATTCATAAAATTTATGTTGAGTTTCATGAAAAGTATGCTAATGATGAGTTGTCAGTGAAGTATGATTTAATATCACGTAAAAATAATATTATAGATTATATAAAATCAAATAATATATCATTTACGGAATGGACATGATTTATGGAATTAATTATTGATAACGAAGAAAGTTTTATTACTGATTTTTTTAAAAACGATTTGCATAATACGTTTAATTTTTTAGATATAGGTGCAAATGATGGTTTTAGTTTTTCAAACACATATAAATTATCAGCATTAGGTTGGTCAGGTGTATGTTTGGAACCTACACAAGAAGCTTTTTTGAAACTAAAAAGATTACATGGTGAAAATGGTAAAATCGAATGTATTAATGCTGGTGTATCCGATGTTACACAAGTTGTAACTTTTTATCAGTCACATGATTGGTATCAAACGAATGCTCCTGTTGGTATATTATCATCTATGGATCCAAATCATAAAAAAAATTTCATAGATATGAATTGGTCTGAAATAAAATGTATAGTTTACACATTTGAAGAATTGGAACGTCTTTATAATTTAGAAAACAAAAAATATGATTTTATAAATATAGATGTTGAGGGTCACGATTTAATAGTATTAAAACAACTAAATAAAAAATTAAGATATTGTAGACTTATATGTATAGAAAAATCTTTAGACGATCAACAAAATCAAAACATAATAAAAGAATTAAACACAAATAATTTTGAATTAATAGCAATGTCAGTTGATAATTTTATAGCGGTTAATAAAAAATTTTCTTGACTTACGTGGTTTTATAAAGTATACTGTATTACATCATGAATAATTTGACTAAAATTGACATGGCCAATTTGGTTGTGGACGAATCTAAAAAAACAGAAATAAGACACATATTGTGTGATAAATATGGTGCTAATGATGTACAATATCACGATTTGTCATATGGTATTTGTATAGATGTAGTTGGTACTGATAGTTTTAGATTTATTAAAAACGCAATAATTAAAACTCTGGGTGTACACGAAGATACGTTATCTGTATTGAGTGAAAACAAAAAAAGTTTAAAGGCATCTTACGTTTATTTACCTGAAAAAGATAAAGTTTTAATTAAACGTCTTAAGAAATCAAAAATTTAAATTTTCTGAAATAATGAATTTTTATGATTATTTCGGATAACGTTAAGCTGTTCTTAACGTAACAAGTAAATAAATAAACAAAAAGGATAGTAAAATATGAAGAAAGTATTAGTATTATTGTCACTATTGACATCTCTAGCAGTAATTGCTGGTGAAAACGCAAATATCTCGGTGGAAACTGGGTACAATAACCAATATACCGTAAATGGTGTTGCTCGGGCTGAAGACGCGGCATTTGTTAGTGTTGGTGCTGTAAAGAGTCTAAAATATGCGGATGTATATTTGGGTGGTACTCTTTTACCTACAGGAGATTCAGATCAGTCACATTGGACATTAGGTGTTGGTAAAGAAGTTGAAGTATGGAAAGATGTATTTTCGGCACGTGCTGATGCTACTGTTACTCGACACCAAGCTGGTGGGTTTGGCATTCCCAATAGTACTGAGTTTGGCGTAAAATTGGCTCTTCCAAACAAATTGATTACCCCATATGTGCGTGGTTCTTTTGATATTGATTTGGATCAAGAAGGTGTATTTGTGGGCGTTGAACGTGCACAAAAATTGCCACTTGGATTTGTAATTACGCCTGCTGTTGAATATGGTAGAGTATTTGGTACAACCAGTGATTATACAGCTGTAAATGCTAAAGCAACATTAAGTCGTCCGTTTGAATGTTCGTTTGGTGTAGTTACTCCGTTTGCTAGTGTAGGATGGTACGACAATAATTTTGATGTATCTAAATACAATTGGGCTACTAGAGAGTTTAGTGGAGATTTAGTCTATACTGGTGGATTGAAATTCACCTTCTAAGTTAAAGTAAAACGTGTAATTAGATAAACCCCCTCTCTTTAAGAGGGGGTTTATATTTATAAACGAAAGAAAGGTACATAATTATGTCAACTACACTAGAAAGCTTACAGTTTGAATTAAATAGTTTAATTCAAAAAATAATAGTTGAAGCTAAAAGAGAAGCGTCGTCAACTCAATTTTCAACTTCTGGAAATAGCGGAACTTCCAGTTTAACAAACGTACAACCCAATTTAATATCAAAACCAGATTTAAAAGAACATATATCTTTATCATTGCAAATATTGTTGAAAGATAAAAAGGAAAAAAATATTGTTTCTGGGTTTACTATGAATCCGTTAAAATGGACACGAAACGTAAATTGTTGGGCTAGAAATCTGGATACAACTGGTATATCTATGGGAATATGGGGATTAGGTTGTGTCGGTGGCGGAACATTGATTACTCGTAAACATGTTTTATTGGCAAATCATGTGCCGTATCCAACATTGCCATTTTTGATTTATTTTGTCGATAACAATAATAACACTTATGAATATAAAGTGATCAAAACAAAACGACTAGGTAATACTGATATATTGATTGGTGAATTAGATAGTGAAGTTCATAGTTCGTTAAAAGTATATAAAATATTGCCTTCAAATTATAAAACATATCTAACAAGCATGTTTCCTGTTTTTTATTCAGATCAAGAACGTAAATCTTTGATTGGGGAATTACAGACGGTTTATAATCAACTAGACGGCATTAATTTTTCAATGGGTAAACATTCAGATGACGTATTATCACAATATTTTGAAATGCTTGCCGTTGGAGATAGTGGCAATCCTATTTTTACATTAGTAAATAACGAATTGGTATTAATAGGAGCTTGGTACAAAATCTGGACCAATAATACAGGTATGGGAACATTTTTACCTGCTCAAATTGCGGAGATAAATAATATTACAAGAAATAGTGGATATGTTGTAAATGAGGTTGATTTAAGTGCATTTAAAAATTATTAAAATTTTTGTTGCTTTCTAAATTTACATACTATATATTAGTAACAATATGATTTCACTATCACAACCTAGTCAAGCCAGTCAACTTCCATTGGGAAGTTGATGACGGAGTTGTTTGCTATAAAGATCCAACCCGTCACTCTATAAAAAGAATGACGGGTTTTTGATTTTTGTGGTTGACGGATTGAGAATGTGTGGTATATTTGAAATATAACGAACGGGGTTGAAACTCTATCTGATGTCCCCAACGAAAGTTAAAACATTTGATCGGTCACTGGGTGTTATCCTCGTAGAGAACCCAACTGGCGATAATTGGAATAAAAGTAATAACGATTTTTAAATGGGTGGTTAGCTCAGTCTGATAGAGCATTTGCTTTACACGCAAAACGTCACAGGTTTGAATCCTGTACCACCTACCATTTTAATCGGAGTGTAGTCCGTAAATAGGAGCGGGCCAGTTTTGGGAACTGGATCGAAAGACCTGTAGGTGCAAGTCCTATCACTCCGACCATTTTAACGGCTATGTAGACCAACTGGAAGGAGTCGTCTGTCTTAGAAACAGAATAGTGTAGGTTCGAATCCTATCATAGCTACCAATTTATATGGGCTGGCATGTTCTAAGGCTAAGCGAGACTGATTTGCAATCAATCTGATGTGAGTTCGATTCTCACCTGGTCCACCAATTTATATGGAAGTAGTCCGGTAGGTCGAGGAAACTGTCTTGAAAACAGCTGGGGCCATAAACCCTCACAGGTTCGATTCCTGTTGCTTCCGCGCTATGAGAAATTAGATTACCTGTCCGTGGTTCATAGTACACATCAAATTAATTGATGACTGAACATCTAATAATATCGTCTCTTGAAGAAATCGGAGTTTGTCAAAAGATTTATGGAGGTGACGTAGATAGTTAGGTTTCTACAGCAGTTTGCTAAACTGCCGTGGTCTAAAAGCCACTGAGGGGGCAGCACCCTTCGCCTCCGCGCTATGAGAAATTAGATTACCTGTCCGTGGTTCATAGTACACATCAAATTAATTGATGACTGAACATCTAATAATTTTGAATACATATTAAATTATACACATAATATTTCATATTTATAAAATATGTACGATAATATTTTTGAAGGAACGTTTAATAAACATAAACAATTAATGTTAGAATCATTAAATGTTAATGATAATAATTGGGAAGATAAAGTTAACTGGGATGTCATTGCTAACGATGTAGATTTTAATAAAACTAAGCCGTTAACATCATTTTTTGGAATAACAGAAACAGATTTAAATACAAAAAAAGATCCTAGAAAAGTTAGTAATTATATAAATCATATAACAGATAGATTTGAAAGAGATTTTAATAACTTACCTTTAAAAATAAAACAAACAAGCAAAGAATATTACGGTTTATTTTTACAAGATCCTACACTAGGAAAATTAAGATTTCATAGTTTAGCTCCTGGCTTAAAAGGATATGTAGCGATTAATGCGGGTAATCACGACGGTAAAACATATAGAAGTGTAGGAAAAGTTATTCAAGATCGTAAAGATCCAAATATACAACATATCAAATGGTTTTTTATAGGCGGACATGCTCAATATGACGATTTGATCAGTAGACTTCGTAAAAAGTAATATAACGCGGGTATGATGTAATGGTAGCCTGACGCACTTCCAATGCGTATGTGAGAATTCGATTTTCTCTACCCGCTCCAATTTTTTAAATCAATTAAAATAAAATTGAACTTTCATTTGATTCTTACATATTTATGTATGTATGAATAAAAAACGATCAAGTATTATATGGAAAATATCAGATGCTGAATTTACTAAATTGGTAAAAAATAGCAGAACGATGTCTGAATTGTTGAGACACTTTGGTATGGAAAATAAAGGTGGTAATTATAAAACTTGTAAAAAAAGAATTTTAAAATTAAATCTTGATACCAATCATTTTCTAAAAAGAATAGATTCAAGTAATTTTACTAGAAAAGTCACAAAAAATATATTACTGGAACGATTAACTATTAATTCAAATTGTAATAGATCAAATTTAAAAAAATGGTTGGTTGAACATGATATCATAAAATATGAGTGTTCTAATTGTAAAAATGATGGTAATTGGTGTAATAAAAAATTAACTCTACAACTAGAACATAAAAATGGAATATCTAATGATAATAGAATTGTAAATTTAACATTTTTATGTCCTAACTGTCATAGTCAAACTAACACATATGCTGGAAGATCATTAAATAAACATAAAATTAGACCGTCGGATATTAATCCTAATTGGAGAAGTAATCCTAAATATAATATCAGAAAAGTAACTAGACCAACAAAAGAAATATTAGAACAAGAAATAAAGAATAATACTATGGTCGATTTAGGAAAAAAATATAATGTATCTGATAATGCTGTAAGAAAATGGTGTAAGAGTTATGGTATCGATATAAGTTAATTTTAACGGGGGATTAGTATAATGGCTATTATGTCTCGCTTTGAACGAGAAGAAGTTGGTTCGACTCCAGCATCCCCTGCCAATTTCATCGGAATGTAATGTCAATAGTAGACGGCCTGGTTTGGAACTTGAATCAAAAATAATCGTTTAGACTATACTAATACTATTTATTAGTATGGATTATACAGACATCGTAAAACACTCAAAATCAAAAAGCGATTTTGCTAAAAATTTAGGATATAAATTTTATAACGGAAAAACAAGTGCGATTATAAATGGAATTGTTAAAGAACACAATCTTGATATATCACATTTTAAATCATCTGGTGGAGGTCATAACATAAAATATTCGTTTGTTGAGGAAAAATGCCCGTGTTGTAACAAAATGTTTACAACACAATCTGGGGGGAATAATAGAAAACAAACTTGTAGTCATGCTTGTTCTAATAAATTTTTTGCATCAAAAAGAGTAACAGATGATAACATAAAACACTATACTACATTGTGTTTTAGACATCATAAAAAACAATGTATAATTTGTGGAGAACAAAATATAGTGGCTGTACATCATTTTGATGAGAACAGAAATAATAATGTTCCAGAAAATTTGATTCCAATGTGTCCGACACATCATCAATATTGGCACAGCAAATACAAACATTTAGTTTACGATAAAGTAGTAGAATACCGAAACACATTTTTAAAAAAGATTTGACTATTTGTGTATAGAATTATAGCATGCTACCTATTAGCTGGTAGAGGAGACTGAAGTTGACGAGATAGACATATGGAACAAAGTATAGTGAAATCCTCGTATATTCGCAAGTCGTAGTCATCCAATTTGATTTTTAGTTTGACAAAAACTATATGTTAGTATAAATTCTTTTAATGGGCTGTTGGTGATAGTGGTAGCACGGGAGCTTTGCAAGCTTTAGGGAAGAGTTCGATTCTCTTACGGTCCACCATTTTAAATTAATGTTTGTTGAATATGTTCAACTATATATTAATGTTCAGAGAGCGCGGGTATGATGTAGTGGTAGCCTGCAACCTTGCCAAGGTCGATGTGCCGGTTCGATTCCGGCTACCCGCTCCATATAAAATAATGTTTTATGTACAAAGGTAAAAAAGTTATATTGACTACAACTGCTTGTAAAAGAATTAACTTATTAAGAGCTGCTATTAAAAGTTTTGGCGTATTTTGTACAGATAAACACGTAATAGATGAAGTTCATTATTACGATGATTCTTCTACAAATGAAGAACGTAGTATTGCTATGGAATATTATAAGAATTATATTCCGGACAGGTTAATTAGTTATAGATTTTTTGAAAAGGAATCTTTTCCTGATAATTATAGACATGCTAGAATATTAAATTTTTGGAGACAAGGACTCATAAATTCGTCCGGTGATTATGTTTTTCATTTAGAAGATGATCATCAATTTTATAATATGTTTACCATTGGTGAAACTATTGATATTATGGAAGAAAATCCGGAATATGCATATATTGGATATAATCAAAGTTGGAAAAATTTTCCCGAAAATATGTTTCCGAAAAAAATAATAGGCAAATTTTGGGAAACTGTTTATTTTGACGATAGACCGATAAACGATCATTTATTTTTAGACGATGTAATGGCAATGCACACTGGATTAGATATATGGATGTATTATATAAATTGGCCATATTTTTCTTTAAGACCAGGAGTACATAACGTTAATAAACTTTTATCTGTAGGAGAATTTTCTACAGAATACGATAGATCTAAAATTAGTGTAGAGTTAGAATTTGCTATACGTTGGAAAAACATGGGATATAAAAGTATGATGAGTAAATATTTTACCTCATTACATACTGGTCACAACGCTGAACTTAGTGCTTATAAGTTAAACAATTCAGCTAGATAATTTTATGGGCATGTACTGGTTTCGATTTAATAGTACATTAATGTTAGGCACGTAGAGGATGATAGTTGGCCTCTTTAAAACATCTATTACAACATTAACTGCTGAAGATAATGTAATCAGCTACGACTTCTCTTATGATGACGTAGCCGTTGCGGCCTAAGTTGTCGCGCCATCCTACACATTGAAGTCTGATATTTGTGTTGGGTGTAAATTATTGGACTGGATCAAATGTTTGATTTATGCAAATGATCGAGAAATTATTAAATCTTAAGGATAATATTTTTAGATATTTTTTATTATTACTTCCTAACAACTTAAAATATATAAACGTGTAGTCTGATATTGATTATCTATTAAAGACGGGAGTTCGACTCTCCCCATGTCCACCATTTTAGTGTAATAAATATATATTCATATATTTATAAGTAATGAAGAAGTACAGTTTACTATACGAAGCTAGTAGCATATATGATTATTTAATATGGGAACCTACTGGTAGGTTACAATATATTGCAGATGAACTTGACAAATTTTCAAGTGATAGTAGTAAACTATATAGAGGTATGTCTGAAGCAGAATACAATATTTTAAATACTACTGGTAAAGTAACATCTAGAGGCACAGGTAATACTAGAAATATAATCGGCAGTTATTTATCTAGTGATTTTAAATTAGCGGCACGTTTTGCTTTAGTTAATTTCAGGAATAAAAATAACGGTATAATTGTAACTGTTGATAAAAGTAAGTTACCTGATTTGAAAAGTGTAGATCCTGGAAATTATGTTACTACTTATATACCGAAGGAAGCCGTAACGCAAGTTTTAAATTTAAAAACATTATGAGTAATATTAAATTAACAAAATCAGAAGCTGAGAAAAAAGTATATCAATTAACAGAAGATCTTTTACATGTTAAAAAGGATTTTAAAGATGTAGCCGCTGGCTATAAAGAACGTATGAAAGAAATTGAATCTGAAATTAAAGCTATTGTAGAAGAAGCTTCAATTGGAGATCCAACGAAAATTAACTAATATAAAACCCGGTTTTACACCGGGTTTTATTTTTTATTATTTTGATATTCGTCTAAACGTACCGTCTTTTAAGTTTAAACTTCCATCTCCATATTTTTGACTCAACGAATTTAAAATATTGACTTCTTGTTGTTGAAGTTTTTTCCAGTTGTCATATATCTCAGTACGTTTTTTAGTAATTTCGTCCAATTGAAGTTGTAAATCAGTTTTTTCTAAATCTAATTGACCGAGTGTATAAATTGACTGTTGATAATCAGACTGTAATTTAGCTATTGATTGTATTTCTTCTTCTGTAAATTTTACGATATCGCTCATATGTAGATATACATAGTTGTATACAATAAAAGTTAGTTATTATAAATTAAAATTAAGATTGACATATGAGTTATTCTATGTATAATTTAGTTATAGTTCAAGACCGGTAATCTTGAATTTGTAAAAAAATACCGAGTAATAAACGAAAATATATTTGTAATATATGTTAACAAAAAAAGAACAAATAACAAAGTTTGCTGTTATTAGAAACGGTCTAAGAGTGTCTGAATTAGACTATTTGACTAAGGATGAAGCTAAAGTAGAATACGATCATTGGTCTAGCATTATCAAAAGATGGCCAGATGGTAGTAAACTTGAAATAGTTGAAGTGAAAGGTAAATAATTATGGGGGTTAGAGAACAAATTAAACATTCAAATTCAAGACAAGAAATTGATGAATTACTAAAGTTAAGTAAAACATTTGAATTTGCGTCTCCGTTTACTAAACGTGCTTGGCTTTCAACTGCAAAAATTAGAATAACGCAGTTAGAAAGTAACGATTCTGCACAAGAACCTAAACAACCGATCAAATCGGAAAAGAAAAAATCAAAACGTTAAGTTAAATACTTACATTTTTAGTAAAGACGTTATTATCATAACGTCTTTTTTATTTTTTTGATATTTATTAATTGAATGACAGAATCATTTAAATCACTGACTTTGCCATCTGTTTATGATGAGATGGAACTCTTTATAAAGAATAACAAAGTTAAATTAACAGAACAAATTGTTTCATCCGTACAGTACGCGCTTGATAATAATTATTCGTCTATTGAAGTCTTCAAATTTAAAGATACAGATTTTATTGTGATGTTAGAAAAATCGTCATTTAAAGAAAATATCAATAATATTTTTAATTTTTATATAAAAACTGAAAAATATGAGTTTTGTGATCGGTTAGTGAGATTAAAAAAACAAATCGAAGAACATGAGCAAAAAAAACTTAAACGATACAAGTCCAAAAATTCATCAAAACCCAAAAATTAAAGATGCTATTATAATAGATGATAGAGAATTAACAGAAAAGCAAAAAAATTTATTACAAATATTACAAGATAAAAATACAAAATGTGTATTCATATCTGGTCCGGCAGGTACATCCAAAACATTTACAAGTATATTGGCAGGACTGTATTTAATAAATCAAAAACGAGTAAGTGAGATTGTTTATGTACGTAGTATCGTTGAAAGCAGTGATAGTAAATTAGGATTTTTACCCGGAGAAATGGATGAAAAAATGAGTCCATACATTCAACCATTAATTGATAAATTAGAGGAGTTGTTATCAAAACATGATATTGATAAACTTAAAAAAGAAGAACGTATTCATGGGTTTCCTATAAACTTTCTACGTGGTTTGAGTTGGAACGCTAAATGTATTGTTGCGGATGAAGCACAAAACATGACTAAAAAAGAACTCGTTACATTATTAACTAGAGTTGGCGAATTTAGTAAATTGTTTATATGTGGCGACCCAGATCAAAGTGATATTAATGGTAAAAGCGGATTTGTACCAATCATTAATTTATTTGACGACGTTGAAAGTAAAAATAACGGCGTTTTTGTTTTTAGATTTGATGAAGAAGACATCGTAAGAAGTGGATTAGTTAAATTTATATTAAAAAAACTTAAAACTTTGTCATAATTATATTTATATATTATTATGGCAGTATTATCTAATAACGGAAGATTAATTTCAAGTTTACCTATTGCACCGAGTATTACCGGTACCGATGAACTATTAATTCAATCAAATGGAGTTACTCGTCGAATACAATATACAAATATATCCTCTAGTTTATTTTCTAGTTTAAGTTCGTATACAGGATTAGTTAATTTATCTAACACAAATAACCAATTCACCGGAAGTTTTTACAATCCAACAGGTAAATCTTCTAATTTTTATACCGTTAGAGTTAGAGATAATTTAACAGTTGATGGTAAAATTACAGGAAATTTAACGGGAAGTGTATATGATACAACCTTGAGTAAATTCATGGATGTTTATATACAACAAGAATTAACTGCTTCAGATGCTAAGCTTATCAAAGCAAACATAACAGACGGTAAGATGGTTAGTGTTGAAATTGATGATTCTCCAATTGGCGGTACGACTCCAAATACTATAGTTGGTACAACAATTACTGCAAGTACAGGATTTGCAGGTAATATAACTTCTACAGGCACAAGTACTTTTAGCAGTATAGATGTCAATGGTGGTGTTATAGACGGCACAGTAATAGGAGCTTCATCCGCAGCAGCTGTTACAGGAACAACAATAACGGCAAATACTGGATTTGTAGGTAATTTAACAGGAGATGTTTATAATTCAACATCAACAAAAGTATTGGAAAGTGGCAATACGACACCAACTATAAATGGCGGTGTCTCCTCAGCATTTTTCTACGGTACATCGTCTTATGCTACACAAGCACTCACAGCGGCATATGCAGCTGCAGGAGTAGGTAACGGATTGCCCGCAGGCGGAAGTACATATCAAGTATTAGCCAAAACATCAAATTCGGATTATCAAGTTACATGGACAAATCCAATTACAGCAAGTACCGTGGGAGTAGTAGATTACGTGGCTGTGTGGGATGGTGCTAGAACATTAAAAAATTTAAATAATTTTAGTTATTATGGAGGCACGTGGAATTTTTCTGTACCTGTGAGTGTAGGTGGCAGACTGACGAGTCAAACAATAACTGTTAGCGAATTACAAGGCGGCATTACCGGTTCTTTTGTAGGTTACTCAGACTCCGTAAATGTTACTGGTGGTAGTCAATATAAAAAAATAAGAGGTGATAGATACTCGTCTGTTAAATTAAAACTAAGTGCCAGTGCTTATTGTACCATGTCTTTGTTGAAAGGACAAACAACCACTGTGTTTGTACATAATAGCGGCAAATTTAAAGTCTTAAAGTGGTCCGGAAGTTTAGACGGAGGTTCTACCGCAACTACAAAGGTTTATTGGAAAAATGGACTAAGCGCGTCTATCACTATGGCAACAGGAAGTAAAGATATTATAACTTTCACAAATATTGACGATAAAATATTTGGTAGTGCAATAAATAATTTCCAATAATTTATGAATTTCCCAACTTCATTTTGGAAAAATGTTGATGATATACCTGGTGTAAATTATAAAATTTTTCAAACATATACTACTGTAAATGGACCTGTAATTGCGAACGGCGCTGTAGAAGCTTATTATGATTATACTTCGGCTAGTTCTGGTCCAGGAACTTTAAGAGCCGAGTTTAATAACGTAGGATATAGCTTGCCGCCATTAGGGAGTTCGGCACTTATTACATGCTGTTTACCATTTGACTCGACTGGTTTTACGATTGTAGTCGGAGAAGGAGTTCCTGGTAGTAGTCCGGGCACACCAACAAATTCCGGTGTAAATTGTTAACTTTAAAATTTCAAAAATATATACTTATATTATATGGCAATAAGTTCGTGTAACAGTTTAAATGTAAAAACTCTGAGAACAAGTCAGTTGGCAAATGCATCCACATTATCAAATAACGATGTAATACAAATTTCACAATATAGTGGTGGAAATTATTTTTCCAAAAAAAGTAGTTTATCTAATTTGAAAGATTATTTCACCAACGGAGGAATTTTTAGTGGTAGTTTTAGTGGTAGTTACTGGGGTAGAATAGTTAGCAAAAATACCAAAGCTACAGGTAGTTTTTATGGCACAAACAACAAACTGAGTGGTAGTTTTAGTGGTAGTTATTTTGGTAGTGTAACTAGCAAAAACACAAAAGCTACAGGTAGTTTTAGTGGTAGCTTTAAAGGTAAATCAAGTGGTAGTTTTAGTGGTAGTTATTTTGGTAGTGTAACTAGCAAAAACACAAAAGCTACAGGTAGTTTTTATGGCACAAACAACAAACTAAGCGGTAGTTTTAGTGGTAGTTATTTTGGTAGTGTAACTAGCAAAAACACAAAAGCTACAGGTAGTTTTTATGGAACAAACAATAAATTGAGTGGCAGTTTTAGTGGAAGTTATTTGGGTAAAATAACAAGTAAAAATTCTTTATTAACAGGCAGCTTTAGAGGTATAGATAATATTACTAATTTTAAAGGTACTGGTAAAAACGTATCTTATAATGGTACTTCAAGTTACGCTGTAAGCGGTAGTCATGCCGTTAAAAGTGATTATGCCATAACAAGTAGTTATGTAAATCCACAATATAATCCTGCTATTACAAAAGCATGGGTAAACTTTAGTAACACAGGAGCAATTATATCCGCATATAATGTTTCATCGGTAACAAAAAATGACACAGGTGATTATACTGTTAATTTTTCGTCTCCGACTCCATTTTCTAATTCTAATTACGTAATGGTTACCGCAACCAACCAGTTTCATACAGCAGGTTATAATGTATACGTTCCAACTAAAACTACTTCACAAGTTAGAGTTTCTGTTTATAGAACCGAAGTAGATCTTGCAGCAAATGAAGGCGCAAATCTTGTTTTCTTCGGATATTAATGTTAATATTTATTATATATGCCAAGTCCATGTAACAATTTAAATGTAATTCCTATCAAAGTTAGTCAACTTGTTAGATATAAAAATATAGACGTTGATGATTTTTTGCTTACGATAGAATCGGGATCTGGTTTATATTCCAGAAAAAGTACTTTTGGAGATTTAGTAGACGCATTGGGAAATGTAACTGGTTCATATACAGGTAGTTTTAGTGGTAGTTTTAGTGGTAGCTTTAAAGGTAAATCAAGTGGTAGTTTTAGCGGAAGTTACTGGGGAAGTGTAATTAGTAAAAATACCAAAGCTACTGGTAGTTTTAACGGAAAAACAAGTGGTAGTTTTAGTGGTAGTATATTGAGTAAAAATACAAAAGCTACTGGTAGTTTTTATGGTAATAAAAGTAATATAAGTGGTAGTTTTAGTGGTAGTTTTTATGGCAGTTTACTTAGCAAAACCACAAAAGCTAGTGGTAGTTTTAGTGGTAGTTTTTATGGAAGTTTATTGAGTAAAAACACAAAGGCAAGTGGCAGTTTTAGTGGCAGTCATTATGGAAGTTTACTGAGCAAAAATACAAAAGCCAGCGGCAGTTTTAGTGGCAGTCACTATGGAAAAGTAATTGGATCAAACGGATCGTTAATCACAGGATCTTTTAGAGGCATTGATAATATTACTAATTTTAAGGGCACAGGCAAAAAAGTATCATTTAATGGTACATCGAGTTACGCTGTAAGTGCTAGTTATGCACTTACGGCGAGTTATTTAGCCGGAGTTAGTGTTGCTGGCGATATATTTGCAAACGCATCTTATAATCAAAAAACCGGAGCTAATATACCTGTCAAGTCGGGTACATCAAACGTTTTTGGAGCTTTCGGTGAAGCTGGCAAAAAAATAAAATGGTTCAAAATAGAAGGTAGTTTTAATGTAGGTGAAAATGATTATGTAATACTTAATGGCGTAACTTTCAAATTATATGGCGAAGTTGGAGATGGAACTTTACTTACGTCAAACATATATTCAAGTTGGGGATGGCAAAACGGATATTCATACAATCCGGACGGCGGAACTATAAGAACTCATTTTACAATTGAAGGTGCTCCTCCTACATCATATACGGGAGGACAAATTATACTACTTTTATGGGCGGCGGGATCGTATAGTTGCCAAGGATATTCAGTTGGTTACTATTAAAACATTGACATTTTTCTTCAACTGTGTTATATATATTGTTAGATGGTGATCTTATAGACACTATCTACTATAGTGCTCGAGTGAGGCTATTAGGTTAATAAGTTCAATAGAATTATTAAAAGAAAGGTAAATATATGTCAGTAATTAAATATAGTCCGTTTGCATTGCGTCACGTAGATCGTGATGAATTTCTAACTCCGTTTGATCGTGTATTTGATGAAGTATTCGCAAATCACTTTCCAGAATTAACAAAAGAACTAGGTGTTGGATTTTTTGAAAAACAAAGTTATCCACGTGTAGATGTGGTTGATTATAGTGATAGAGTTGAAATTCTAGCAGAAATTCCGGGTTTAAGTAAAGATGAAGTTACCGTTGAAGTACAAGAAAACGTGCTTACAATTAGTGGTCAGAAAGTTCGTAAGTTAAATGATGCAGATCTACAAGATCGTAGATATATTCGTAGAGAACTTAAACATAGCAGTTTTAAACGCAGTTTTACATTGGGTGATATAATTGATAAAGATCAACCGATTGCTAAATTTGAAAATGGACTTTTAACTGTTACACTTAATAAGTTAAAACCAACGATTCCCACTACTAAGAAAGTAAAGATTGATTAATATTCAATCGTGGTTATATAACCCACGTTATTAATTTAACGTGGGTTTTTATTTTATATATATTTATAGATATGATCAAATTTAATCATTTAGTAATAGGCACTTCACTTTTAATCGCCGGATGTGCAGCGTATTTTAGTGTGTATGGCATCGGATTGTTATTTTCGGGAGCTACAATTGCTGCTATGATAATGGCATCATCTTTGGAATTAGGCAAATTAGTAACAACATCGTGGTTATTTAGATATTGGTCAAAAGCAAATTTTTTTATAAAAACTTATATGATAACAGCTATATTTGCTTTAATGATGATTACATCACTCGGTATTTATGGATTTTTAACTGCTGCATTTCAAAAATCTTCTTTGGAAAACGAATTGTCTATTAACAAAATTTCAACATTACAGATACAAAAAAACGAAGAAGTGCTTAAAATTGATTCAACAAAAAAATCTATAGAAAAAATATATATTTTAAGAAGTTCACAAGAATCACGTTTAAATGAGATTTTAACAAATGTTTTAATCTCTCGTAATCCTATTCAATTACAAAATATACAAAATCAAATAAATGAACAAATATTAGATTTAAATAAACAATTAGAAGACGAAAACAACAAATTAAAAAGTTATGACGATAAACGTACACGGATAGACGATGATATTTTTAAATTGAAAGTTGAAAATAGTCAAAAGAAAGACATAACTACGTTTAAATTTGTTGCTGAACAATTCAATACAACCATTCAAAATGTTGTAAAATGGTTTATAATTGTTCTTATAACCGTATTTGATCCACTTGCTGTGATTTTATTGATTGCGTATAATATATCATCAAATAAAAAATATGTAAATGAAGAATCTGAGAATAAGACAGATAATATTCATGAAAAGATTGTTACGGTAGAAAAACCGGTTGAAGTGGAAAAAATTATTACTGTAGAAAAACCAGTTGAAGTGGAAAAGATTGTTGAAAAGGTGGTAGAAAAACCTTCAAAAAAATCAAAGGGTATAAGAGGTATGTTTAGTTTTTAAATTAAAATAAATTTAATATTTTTTCGTTTTATACGTACTTATACGTATATGGACGACACAGAGATACTGGAATTATATAAAATTTTAAAACGCGGATTTAAAAATTCGGATTGGGATTTGATACAAGAATCTATAGACTATGTAACTGAATATATAGATATAGACGATTGTGAAGAAACAACTGACGACTCAAACTAATGATAATTTTTTTATTATTCTTGTTATTATTATCTATAATAACAAATATTTTTTTAGTTGTCTCTTTAAAGAAATCGTTTAATCAAATTGATATATTAGAAGACTGGTTGGTAGAGTTTAGATTTTTAATTAAAAATACATATAATAAGTTGAAATCCATTGATGATAAGGGTATATTTGAAAAAGATGATGAAGTAGGTGTGTTATTTACAGATTTACTAGAAATTATCAAATTAACAAATAAAAGAATTCAAACCGATGACGATAACTCCTTCGATATTAATGAAAAAAACAAAACGCAAGTCTTCAAAACTTAATAAAAAAACCGTTTCTGTTGTAGCCAAAAAAAGGGTTAGTAACAAAACAAAATTAAAAAATAAAAAATCGCCAGTCATTGATAAAATCAATATTGGCGTTTTATTGCCTGAAAAAGAAATTTCAACTATAGAAGTGCCTCGTACCGTCAAACACGAAGTCGTAGAGGATCAAATTTTAGAAACTAACGACGAATCTATTTTTGATGAAAATGGAATGCGTAAAAAACGACGTGGTAGAAATAAAAAAGAAAAAATATATTTTTCCAAAAAAACAGAAGATGCTATTGTAGAGTATAATACTGAGGAAGATGTAGTTAAAAGAAATGAAATATACGAAACAAAAATAAAATTTAGCTTTGAAAAACTTGTAGAAAATATATTCAATACGTTTAAGTTTACATATTTTGATAATAGTCCTTTAGAAATACAAAAAGAAACTGTTTCTCACTTGGTTACTAATATTAACAAATTTCAAGCAGGCAAAGGAAAAGCTTTTAGTTATTTTAGCATAGTGGCTAAAAATTATTTAATTTTTCATAATAATAATAATTATAAAAGATTTAATCAACATGTAGATATTAGCGAAACTCCGAGTGAATCTTCCGTATGTTTACAAACCGAAGACGAACACTATAAAATTGTACAGAATCAAGAATTTATGAAGTTACTCATAAAGTATTGGGAAGAAAACATTACAAAAATATTTAATAAACAAAAAGATTTAAAAATTGCATATGCTGTAATTGAATTGTTTAGAAACTGTGAACGAATCGAAAACTTTAATAAAAAAACATTATATTTGTATATACGTGAGTTAAGTGACTGTAAAACCCAACAGATTACTAAGGTTTTAAATAAAATGAAAAATTATCAAAATATTGTTACTAAAAATTATTCAAATCGGGGAATAATATAAAATCTAAATAATCAATAAAACCACTCTAAATAGAGTGGTTTTTCTATTTATAGCTATATGGACTTAAATTTTGAAATTTATAAAGGTAAAAATTTTTCTAGTCTCTGTAAAGACATAGTTAAAAATTCTGAAAATAAAAAGGATCAAATTGATATTTTGATATCCGAGTTACGTACATTAATTAAAACAGTTAATGATGCTGTAATAATAGTGCCATTAATTAAGGATTATTATGATGTAGGTATCAAAAATGACGAACAATTAGTTAAATTGGCATCTGTAGTTCAGAGACTAGTAGCTAAAAGTGAAACTAGTGGAGAAGGTCCTGCTATGGTTTTGAGTGAGGAAGAGAGAAAACAATTAATGGATGAAGTTATAATAATCAGTAAAAATCAACAATCGTAATGAGTACAAATATATCTACAATAGTTAGAAATTCAAATCCGTCGACTACGACCATAACAAATTCCACTTTAAAAGGAACAGATACTAGTTTTTTGCAATTAGCCGTTGTTGTTGATGTAATATTGGATGATAAACATCCATTTTTTGGAAAAACTACCAACAATAATAATTCTAAAATCGCTCCTACAATTAGGTATCAACAAATACCTATCAATTATGAAAATAAAATACCAGAAGCTAACAACGTTGATTACACGTATATTGGCAGAGCTAAAATTCGCATTTTAAGCGAAGAAAAACAAACATCCAATGATAAACTACCATGGGCAATACCACTGGATAATACAATTACACAATTTCCATTACTAAACGAACAAGTGTTGGTATTGAAAGTTGGAGATAATTATTATTATACTAAACCATTTAATAGAGTAAATCTATGGGGTACAAATGGAGAATTTATAACAGAAAAATCTAACAGCGAAGATGCAAATAGTGCCGTACCGTATTTGGAGCCAAAAAATCGTAAAAGTTATGTAAGTCATCCATCATTTTTAAGCTTGAATAAAAATGGTTATTTCGGCAATTATTTTATACTAAATCCCTACATTAGGGGAGTGAGACAGTTTGAGGGAGATACAGTAATACAAAGTAGATTCGGACAGTCTATTCGTTTTAGTGCATACGATGATGACCGACTAAATGATAAAGGTAGATATCCATCTTATGCTTTGGTTGGAAATTTATTAAAAGAATCTGTAGAAGGTGGTTATGGTAATCCAAAAATTACAATAAGAAACAGACAACGTAATATAGCTCAAAATAAATCACAACAGTTACATCCAAAACTTCCACCAATACCTTCCATAAAAGAAAAAGAAAAAAATTATGGTGGTCAGATAGATGAAGATGTTAACAACGATGGTACTACTATACAAATAACAAGTGGATATACCATAAGTTCATGGCAAACCACTGTGTACAAAAGCGTTTTTGGTATTACAGACGACAATAAACCGACCGAAGAACAAACTAGATTTAATCCGAATGGTTCAACCAACTTTAAATTTCCTATATTAGACGGTGATCAAATAGTAATAAATTCTGATAGATTAATTTTAAGTAGTAGATTTGCAGAAACATTTCATTTTAGTAAAAAACGTTATGCGGTAGCTACCGACAGTGAATATACGGTTGACGCAAATGACAATGTTGTTATTACCACAAATAACGTAGCTTGTATTAATGCGCCTCAAATATTTCTGGGTCAATACGGTGAGACAAATGAACCAGCTTTATTAGGTCAAACAACAGTAGATTGGATGTATGATCTGTGTAATTGGTTATTGGATCACGTACATTGGTATCACCACGTACATCCACATCCACATGGACACGAAGACGCAGGTGCAATAAGCTCGGAAAATACAAACGACGCGTTACCAAATCAAACACAGATACCCGTACAACAAATAAAACTTAAATTATTGAGAGACAATCTACATAAGACACTAAGTAGACGAGTATTCGTTACTGGTGGTGGATATGCGCCCGGTAGTAACGGAGTAAAACCAACGAGTAGTGGAGTTGAATGTAAAGATCCAATAAATATAAATATTGTTACGGGTCAAGGAGTCGTCGGTGATTTTAAAGGTAGAAATCGTAGAGAAGCTCCTGTACAATTTGAATTTGAATTTCAAAATTGATATGAACAACATTTTTAAAGATCCAACCCCGTCATTATCAGGACCGCCTACCCAGACCGTTAGTGGAGTAACAAATAAATCAGCTATTATTGACAATAAAAATTTAAAAGTTCAGTACGATCCGTCCGATGTTAAAACGACCGGGTCCGAGACATCAACCATAAAACCTAATGGTATAGGTAAAGATTGGACTCCTAATCAATATAATCCACAATCTATTTCGGGAAATGATACATTTGTATATCCTAAAACAGGAAATGTAGGATCTACCGCTGAATTAGCTAAAACAACAAAAACAGAACCTACTAACGACGTAGTTAACAACGGTATAACAAAAACATCCGAAACGAGACTAAAAGAAGTACAGGCTGGTTTGCCTAAACCAAAAGTGCCTAAACCAGTTAATACACCTCGTATAAAAACAATAAAAATACCAAGACCGACTGATTCAAAAGACGTAACAGATTTATTAAATTTACCTAAATCTAGTTTAGGTTAATAATTATATATAATATTATGAAAATAGAAGTATTAAAAGAATTCATTAAAAAAACGGTACAACAAGAAGTGCGTAGTGTTATTCAGTCTGAACTTAAACTTCAGTTAACAGAAATATTTTCTAAAGAAGTTGGTCAGAAAAAGAAAAAATCATCCGATTCTGATTTAGAACAACAAATTTTAAAAGAATTGGAAACTATGAATGAATCTTCTATGATTGAAGAAGAAGTTAAACCTGTCAAAAAGTTTGTAAAATACACAAATAATCCATTATTGAATGATATTCTTAATCAAACAACAGGCGGAGTTCCACAAGAAGGTGGTATGGTAAGTATGTTGGGCGGATATGGCGGTGGTGGCAGTCAAGAAGTTATTGCGGAAACCAAAGTACCAGAAAATGCTTCTGAACCAGTTAAAAGTGTATATACGGCTCTCAATAGAGACTATAGATCATTAATGAAAGCCGTAAGCAAGAAAAAAGGTGAAAAATAAGGTAACTAATGGCTACACCTAAAAAAGCAATAGGATTATCACTACCGATACAACTTGGTAATGAAGGTTATTTTGCAACAAACAAAGATACGATTTCACAAGTTGCTGATAATTTACAAAATATGTTATTAACTATACCAGGAGAACGTAGATTTAATAACAGTTTTGGTTCTGGACTTTATAATTTACTTTTTCAATCAATTGATAACGACGTTTCTAATGATATCATTTTGGATGTAATTCAACGAGATATTGATAAGTATTTAAAGGGTATAGCTATATTGAAAGTAGAATTATCTCAACAACAAGTGGAAAATAATGATAAAAATTCAATATTTATAAGTATTACGTTTAGATATAACAATACTATAGGCACAACACAACTAAATTTGGAAGGTAATAGAATATAATGTCAAAATTAATAAATAAAACATTTGATGCTAATACAAAAGATATAAACTATCTTAATAGAGATTTTGCGTCACTTCGTCAACAGTTAATTGACTTTACAAAACAATATTACCCACAAAGTTATAAAGATTTTAGTGAAAGTTCACCTGGTCAAATTTTTATAGAACAAGCTGCATATGTCGGAGATGTATTATCTTACTATACAGATCAACAATTCTTTGAAAGTTTTATACAATTCGCACAAGATCGTAGAAACATCATTAATGGTGCTAAAATGTTGGGTTATAAACCTAAAGTATCCTCTGCGTCGTCTACGGGTGTTGATTTATTTCAACTATTGCCTGCTAAACGAACTGAGAACAACGAATATATTCCTGACGAACGTTATTGTTTAATATTAAAACCATTTACACGATTAACAAGTGTATCGGGTATAGATTTTATTGTTGAAGAAAGTGTAGATTTTAGTCAAGATACAAAATTTTCGCCGCGGGAAATTACTGTATACAATCGTGATAATACAGGAGCGCCTCAGTTTTATTTAATTAAAAAAACAACCAAAGCATATTCTGGAACGTTAATTGTTAAACAAATTTCCGTTGGCGAACAAACTCCATTTTTTAGTATAAAATTAAACGAAACTAATGTTCTTAAAATTGTGAGTGTAACCGACAGTAATAATAATTCTTATTATGAAGTGGAGTATTTAGCTCAAGATACAATTCCTATAGAAATAGATAATGTTCCTCTTAATAATCAAACACTATCTTCATATAGAAATGAAACGCCGAAAATATTAAAATATTTAAGAACTGAAAAACGTTTTGTTACAACAATCGACGAAAATAACCAAACAACAATACAATTCGGTGCTAATACTGAAAATTATGATAACACTATCATAGTACCAAATCCAACTAACATCGGCGTTTCATTATCAAATCTTAAAAATTTGAATATATCTCTTGACAATACAAATGTATTAAAGGCTAACAGTTATGGTACCTCACCGTCAAATACTACTCTTACTATTAGTTATATTGTTGGTGGAGGTGTAAATTCAAATGTAAATTCGGGTGAGATAAATAAGATTGTCGCCGTATCATATTTAAATGATGTAACATCTTTAACTGACAGCGAAGTTATATTGTTAAATAATATACAAAATTCTTTGAGAGTTAATAACCCAGATTCTTCTTCGGGTGGAGACGATGCTGAAAGTGATGAAGAAATAAGACAAAATTCTATATTAAACTTTTCTGCACAGAATAGAATGGTTACTGACGACGATTTTATTTTAAGAGTATATGCTTTACCTCCACAATTAGGAAACATAGCAAAAGCTTATATTGAAAGCAATTTAACAAGAGAAGTTCAATACAACGGATTAATAAACGGAGTAGTAAATACATCAAATAATTCTACATTGGATTTGACACCTTTAAATCCGTTAGATAGACGTAAATTTTTACAATCAAATAATCCATTTACAAACAATTTATATATTCTGGGTTACGATGTAAATAAAAATTTAACACAAATTAACCCAGCGACATTACAAAATTTGGTTACTTATTTACAAAACTACAAAATACTTACAGATAGAATAAATATAGTAGATGGATATATCATAAATATAGGCGTTGAATTCAAAATATCTGTATTTAAAGGTTTCAATAAATCAGAAGTGTTAAACGCATGTATACAATCTGTTAAAAACTTTTTTGATATAGACAAATGGAGTTTTAACCAACCTATAAATTTAAGTCAGATTAATTTTGAAATAATGCAAAACGAAGGTGTACAGTCTGTTGTAGATATAACAGTTAAAAATTTAACTATTGATGACGGTAATTATTCTCCCGTCGCATACAATATTACCATCGCTACACAAAACAACATAATTTATCCATCAAAAGATCCATCTATATTTGAAATAAAATATCCCGATAGTGATATAAAAGCACTCGTAGTTTAATATGCATACATTTATTTACTCATCTCAAGACACTTATATAAATAATTCCGAAAAATTTATTAATAAAAATTTTGGATTGGATGAAGTGTTAGAAATATATGCTTCTAATAAAGGCACAACTACTGTATATACGGATCCAAATTGGCATCCGGCGCCTATCACAGCTTCATCGTATGGTAATGAGGGTTGGTTAGCATATACTACATCTTCTTTTTGTATATATTCAGGAAGCAAATGGTACGCATTTAGTTTAAATTCATCAATAATACCATTTACATCGTTTATATCTAACTTTAACGGCAGACTTTCAAATGTAACAACCAATCCTAAAAAGGAATTGTACATTACGGGATCGTCGAATTTTGCATCGGGTTCTTTTAGCGGCAGTATTTATATAACTAGTTACTCACATTTTACAGGTTCTTGGTCAACCGGTAGTTTTTCGGGTTCAATTTTACAAGGGGCTACATTTTCTAATCTAAGATTAGGATCTACAATCTATACTATAAGTCCACTTACATCGTCGTTAAGTGGTACCGGTAGTTACAAAAATTTAAAAGGAGAAATACTCGGTAAATCAAATACAGGTATCCCATGTACTCCTGGATTTTATCAACCAGTAACTAATTTTACATCAGGATCTTTTACCGGTTCTTTTAGTGGATCTAATTTTAAAGGACTCGTACAAACACTTACATCAAGTAATTTGTATTATGTGGATGTTGTAAATTTTAAAGGTTATTTCAAAGGAATGTATAGTGGTTCTTTTACAAGACCATCCACAGCTACATATTTGAATTATCCAGAATTTTCCAGAACTCTTATTAAGTTTGACATTAACGATTTAAGTCAATCCATATCTAATAACAAAATTAGCGGTTCAAACATTAAATTTACTTTAAACTTAAAATCATGTGGATCTAGAAATTTACCGTTAAATTATAAAATTTATGCTTATCCCGTAAGTCAGAGTTGGGATAACGGTAACGGTAGATATGCAGACGAGGGATCCCAATTGGGTGTTAGTTGGAATTATAAAAATTACGACGGCAACGGTTTGTGGTATGGATCCGAATCTACTAACGCTTATCAACAAGTTGATTATTTATTGTCTGCGTCATATTCTAGTGCTAGCTTTGAAAATCAAGGAGGTACTTGGTTTTATAAAGTACCACCTTCTTATACAAACAAACCTAAATGGATATGTTCTTCAAATACGTATCCGTCATTGGTAAATCAAAGTTTGATTTGTAGTCAATCTTTTAATTATGGTCAACAAAGTGACATATCCATGGATATTACACGAATCGTTAGATCGTGGTTGTGTGGTTGTGTACCAAATCAAGGTTTAATATTGATAAGTTCATTGGAATTATCTACACCACCTTTACAACAAACCAATGGGTTATTACAATTTTTTAGTAGAGATACAAATACTATTTATTCTCCTTATATTGATGTAGCTTGGGATAATAGTGTTTATAATACGGGCAGTTTATCGCCTGTTACTGGATCTGTTCAAAATGTAATTACATTGAATTATTTAAAAGATACATATAAGGCGGGTAGTTTACCAAGAATATTTGTATTTGCTAGAGACAGATATCCATTGAAGAACTTTCAAAAATCATATCAACAAGTATCAATGGTAACTCCTAAATATTTGCCCACAAGTTCTTACTATATGGTAAAAGATGCTGAATCCGAGGAGGTTTTAATTGGATTTGATGAATATACAAAATTAAGTTGTGATCCAAATCAAGGTAATTATTTTGATTTACAAACCACAGGATTGCCTCAAGAACGTTATTTGAAAATATTTATTAAGACAGAATATACGGACGGTATAGTAGACATTACGGACACACAAAAGGTATTTAAAATAATAAGATAATATGGCAAACATTCCATTAAATTACGATGTTGCTACCGACGAAGTTTCACAATTTAAAGAATTTGGAACATTTAATAATAATGTGGATTCGTTTGGAAATATACAATTGGTTTATTTAGTAGCACAATCCGTACAAGCTAATTTAAATTATGTAAAAATTCCACTCAAAAAGTTTGAGTATAATCAGAATAAAATAATTGACGCAAATACTGTAAGTTTTTCTGAATTAACCACTGTTGTAGGAGAGGAAAAGAGAAATGTAGATGAAATATTACAACAATATAATGTACTTTTAGAAGAAAACAGATTGTTAAATCAAACAGTCAATGAACTTGTTGAAAAATATGAAAATAGCGATGATAAATCGGTTATAAATGCTTTAAAAAATACAATAATAGATTTAAGAATAAAATTAGGTCAGGGAAATGTGCCTTCGGATTTTAGTGACGATTTTCCATTTTTACCTTTAATTTCATAATATGCCTTACGATTATTTAACAATAAACACCAATGATCTTTCGTATGGAATAGTAAGTGCATCTTACTTGCCAGAAAATTTGCAATCTTTATATGAACAAAAATTAGTAAATGATTCTGCTTTTTTTGGCGATTCAGGCGACGACATCATAGAATTTACAGTTTACAATAACAATCAAGAACCACTTCTATTTAATAGAATTGTTCCTAAAGTTACTTATAGTGTTATAAATTCAACATATAAAGACATAAACAATGTTGAACAATCTTATCAAGTTGCAAATCCATTTACAAATTATGCTTTAAATAATAACGACCTGTTATTACATACGCAATTTGATTTAAAAATTAACGAACTTAGTCCCGGATTATATTATGTTTTATATAATCCTATACGGAATATAGCTGGAAATTCTACAAATAAACTGTTTATAAAAGAAATCTCTCCTAGCAGAACTGAATTGAGATTGTCTTTTGCGTTTAATAGAAATACAAATTTAACTTCTAATTTAGACGCTATTAAAATTTCAGCATTTGCTGAGAAAAAGTTTTTGTTTTTACAAATAATCGATCAAATTGTACCGATAATAGATACGAACCCAATTTTTAATAATTTTAATATTGAACAAAATAATTTTAATTACTATAAAATTACACAATTACTCGGTTTTAAAACAACGGCGGAATTACAATCTTTTATTAATGATACGTATGTCGGTTATAATAAAATATTAAATCTATCAAACGAAGACGACGTAGTAATTGAAAGTATAAAATTTACAGGTGTGTCTGAACAACTTAAGAATTTTGTTTACACATATAATTTGTCCGAATTTACATTTAATGAAATATTGTCTGCATTTGAACTTATTGTTAGAAAAGTGTGCCAAGACGCAATTTTACAAAGAACGACTTTATTAAATACAGATTTACAAGAAACATTAAACGTATTTTTAAAAATTATTTATACAGATTGGTTGTTGCCAAAAACAAGCAATCTTTTAGAAAAATACACCAATAAATTTTACGATTATTATAAAAACGCTTTAAATTTTGATAATGGAAATTTAGTTAAAATTTTAACACATACGAGTTATTTTAACGAAGTTGACGGCGTTGCAAATATTCAAATAAAATTGGATGAACCTTTGCCGCTTGAATATAGTTTAAAAGATACATGTTGGATTTCAAACATTTCATTATCTCCGTTATACTTTAAAACAAATTTATATACAGCGCCGATATCTAGAAAAGTATTTTTGAACGGTACAAATTTTACGGTTGGAGTACCAAAAGTAACTCTTGCAAGTGAAACGTTTACGGAAGTGGACGATAATACCGTATTTTCGGCTGAATCTAAATTAAAAACAAAGGTCAATGATTTATTAATCAATTATGACGATTTTTCAAATTTCATTAATTTTTCATCTGCCGAATTAAGAACAAAAATTGCAAAAAATAAGATTTTAAAGTATAATTCATATGTTGATTCAGCCAACAGTATCAAATCCAACGCAAATAACACTTCAAACTCATCTATATCTGCGTCGTATAATCAAGAATTAAAAACTGTAACTGAACAACAGATATCTTTATTAAATAGTTTTGATGACTATGAATCATATTTGTTTTATTATACAGGAAGTATAGACGATAAAATTGATTTGGGTATAGAATTTGATAAAGTTAATTATAACAGTTTATTTTATCAACTTCCACAATACATAAAAAATCAACAATCATATGAAGATTATGTTAAGTTTACTGCGATGGTAGGTCATTTTTTTGATAATATATTGGTTTTTATTAAAAAATTTCCAAAATCATATCCTCTTGATTACAACGATAATAATCATTATCCAAAAAATTATATTGAAGAACTGTTAAATTCGTTTAATTGGGACGTAACAAATTTTAAATTTAATACCAGTGATATAAATCAACTTTTATTTAATAATCAAGAAACAACTGGTAGTTTATCGTCATCATACTTTGACTATGCAAAATCTATATTTAATAGAATTGCTAATAATTTAAATTACATTTACAAAACCAAAGGTACAGCCACTTCTTTTAATTTAATACGTACTATATTCGGTATAAATTCAGATTTAATTAATGTAACGGAATATAGTAGTCCTGATGTATTAGCTAATAAAAATGTATTTTATGATTTTGATGACGTTATATACGCTACAAAATACGACACAGATCAATATGTAAAATTTAATTTTACAAGTAGTGAGTATACTTACAATTTTAAACAAGACAGTATTAGTGGCAGTTACACAGGAAGTTATACAGGCGATAATATTTATATAACCCGTTCTTTTATAGAAAATTTTACAGGAGTTTCCACCGTAGAAATGTCTTTTAGGTCCAATAATTGGAAAAAATATAATTTTCAACAAAGAATTCCTTTAATTAAAAAAATAAGAAATAAAAATGTAGATTGGCAAATTTATTTAAGTAAAACTAAACAAAAAGAATCTGCCAAATTAATATTTGAGTTTACTCCTATTGAATCATTAACTACATCCAGTATATCAAGTATAGAATTACCTTATTTGAATGGCGACTTTTATACGTTTATGTTAAGAAAAGAACCAAATAGTAATATACGATTTGATTCTCTTCAATCAACATCTTCAAATACACAAGTTATAGGTTTTTATGGAAATTATAATGTTACTCAATCAATTAACAATGTATATTATCCAAATTCAAACAAATTTACGCCACAAAATTATACATTGGCGGTAAATCAGTATTATGGTAGTTCTTTAAACTTTACCGATAGAAAAACCAAGAGCATTTTATATGGACAAGATCAATATTTTTCATCAGGAAGCTATTATGTAGGAAATTATTCATCATCCATTCAATTTTATGGAAATATAGATAAAATAAAAATACAAAAATATGCGTTGAACGATTCCGATTTTAATGAACATTCTTATAACTTAAATTCTATTTCTATACCGGATAAATCTCAGACATATGAAAATTTATATTATTTATGGTCGTTTGATACACCTGTAAATTTGTACGGTACAAGTTATGCAATTGTTAACAATCAAAATACACGTTACAACAACTATTTTTACGCTTATAATTTTAACAGAAATACAAAAACTAGAGGATATCCACATTGTGATACAATCTCAACTGATATTTTTCCTTATCAGTTTGAAAAATTTAATATTAAACAAGCAATAAATTCAAATAAATACGGCCCTAATTATAAAGCAAATGCTAATATTAATAAAATAACACAAGAAATCAATTCAAATTTAGTACCATACGAATATTCTACATATACAACCGATATATTAGGTAGCGATTCAAATCTCGTAGGATATTATATCTCTCCATATAACTATTTAAACAATAAAATTGAAGACTTTTTGGGCAAAGAAGGTATAAGTGATATTATCGGCGATCCTAAATATTTAACTTCTAGAAGTTATCCAGAATTAAAGAACAGACAACTTGAATTTTCACAAACAAATCAAAAGTATGTATATCCACAAGAGTTTTATACAACTTATAAATTTTATATTGATTTTTCAATATTTGACTTTGTTAAAAAAATAAATCCTACACGCAGTGCGTTAAAAACAGGTCTATTATTAGAACCATCAATTTTCGAACGTGTTAAATTTAATTACAAAGACGTTGTATTTAATACAATTGATTCAAACGATACAAGTAGTTTATTATATTACAATATAAATACTAGATTTACGTCGTCATTAATAAACACAAATGATACATCAAGTAATACCACAATTGATATTAATCTAAATTATCTTCAAACTGACCACAATACCTTTAATTATTCAACGTTTGAAATAAAAGACATCGTCGATAATCGTGATTTTATTTTTGCTAACAAAGGAAAGTATGTTTATGTAGATACAACTGGATTTAACATTAGAAATGTTGTTAATTTGCCCACTGAAGATCATTATCAAATGACCAATAATGTTTCACACTCATATATTACATTCACTTCTAGTTATAATTCAGTACAAACTCTAGGATCTGGTTCTGGTTTACCGTTTAATCAAATCACAGGCAGTCGTTCATTAAAAAATCTTTATAGTGGATCTTTGGGGAGTGGATATTCAAATAGACATTTGAGTAAGTTTGTAAAAGTTGGTACGAGGGTCAAAAAACAAGCTTTGTCTGGCTCTTTTTATACAAATAATAACGGCGTAACTACTTTAGTAGCTGGAAAAATAAAATACTATTCTTATACAAAAGGTAAAAATGATTATACTACAACTGTAAATCGTAAAGGATTGCCTAACGGAAGTTCTCCTATTATTTCAATACCTGGATTTTTAAGCGTTGATATTGAAAGTGATAATTTTCCAATATATGGAACACTCACCGGATCGGCAGGATCGCCAAATAGTATATTTATACAGTCGCCGTTAACGTGTTCTACGTGTACGAGCGCTAGTTTGAATAATTACATTATGAATTTATAATACATTTTTTTATTAAAAACTCAAAACGATTGATAATTATTAAATATATATGGCATATCTAAATAACAACGTTCTCACCGTTAACGCTATTTTAACTAAAAAAGGTCGTGAAGTGTTGGCAAAGACAGGTGGATTAAATATTACCGCTTTTGCTTTGTCTGACGATGAAATTGATTATACACAATTTAATCCAACACATCCACTAGGCAGTGCTTATTATGACATTGCCATTCGTAATACTCCTATAATGGAACCTATTACGGATGAGTCACAAATGTTGAAGTATAAACTAGTGACATTAAATAACGGCGTTACATCCGTTCCTACAATTACTATAGCACCACCAACAATTTCAATACCTCGTACATATACGTCGGCGATAGATGTAATTCCAAGTACTACACCTACATATAACGTAAACTTAGGATATACCGCTATTTTAGCAAATAAGAACGTTGGTACTTTAGTTGTAACCGAAACTAACAATTTAAATAGTAGTACATCTACTATTCCAACATTTAGTGGCGATTTGTCTTCACAATCGTCACAAGTTGTTATAGGAAATAAGTTTCGTTTTATACCAAACAATTCTTTATCAACAACAACAACAACAAATATTACAATTATTGGAAATGAAAGTGGCGGTAGTGCATCTATAACCGTTACTGTAAGCGTTCCTACAACCTAATTTATTATGATATTTACTCCATTTTCATCAGACGATATCGTAACAGGCAGAATAAACCAAGTATCCTCGGGTATGTTTGGTACCGGCAGTTTAACGGTGGCACAATCAACATTTGTAACAGCATCATCTCAAGCAAACGTATTGACTGGATCAAATCCATATGACGTTAAAAACGGACAGTATTATTTGGATGTATATAGCGGCGCCGATCAATATTTTTCTATAGCTTACGGAGATTATTATAACTCAGGAAGCAGTCAATTTGACTGGACCGGCAATACTACTCAAGTCTTGACAAATGAAACAAAAATTATATACACACAATACAAAAACACTCTTCTACAACCAGGAGATAATTTATTTAGTTTTGCGTCTAGTAGTATAAATACACCAATTGATAGTTCTGCTATCTTTGTAGTAAATTTTACAGCCGATAAATTCCAAGATCAAGTAGATCCTGGTCAAATTCAATTAAACTTTAGTGGTGCAAATGGTCAATATAGTTATATTGACGACTCTCAAGTTATAAATAAACAACAAAACGTTTATAACTTAATTTCGGGATCAATTATTAATGGAATTCCGACTCCATATACACATGGAGGTACGGTAACAGCATATTATCAGGGTACAGGTCTATTTTATCCAACGAACGGCGTTGTTATATTGAATGCCGTTGCTCTAGATAAAATTGTAGGCATTACAGATGCATCTCCACAAATTACAGCAACTGGGCGTCCTAGTAATCAAACGTCAACACAATTTAAGAGTTATTGGAGAGATTGGATACGTAAGTTTTTCTTAAGTTTACGTAGATCAAATAAGAATATGGCAGTACGTAAAAGTGAATTTGTACCATCAACGAACTATTTTATAAGAGTTAAAAATAAAGAGTTTAACTACAGCAACAATCCTACATTTGTTTCTAACGGAAATGATGGTAAAACTCAAGGTACTATAATTTATCCCGAATTAATAAGTAATCCACGTACCTATGTTACTACAATCGGATTGTACGATTCTAACAATGAATTATTAGCAGTTGGTAAATTAAGTAAGCCAACGCAAAAATCATTTGATAATGAATTGTTAATCAAGTGTCGTATAGATTTTTAATATAATTTTTAATTTTTCCTATTTATATTAGGATGGTTAAATTTTTAAAAAATCAAGATATTCAGGTAACTACATTTGCGATTGCTAAAAATAAAATAGCTAATACCTTATTTTCCGATTTGTTATTAGCAAGCGATGGCACATATGATTTTCCGTTAATAATACCGGTTGAACAGTGTGTTTATAATTTTAACACTTTAGCCACCGGTTCATTTGTTACCGTGGCGAGTTCATCGTGTGATGGTTCCACTATTAATACTAACGGATATTTAGCGTGTTCTCCCAATTTAAACGAAAATAATCCAAATATGCAGTTTGGATTCAAACAGTCTGCCGATTCAGTTTTTTATCCAATTGGCACGCCAGAATATAATTCGGTAAATAATCCTATAAATTCCGACGGTACATACCAAGTACAAGTATATAATACTATAAAAAATATGTATTATAATACTTACAATAATTCTTATCAGATATTCGGCTTTGATGGATTTAATAATTCCAACACTAAGTTGCAACTTGACGATAAGTTTATAAGTTATACTTTAAATGTTACACAAAGTGGAGATAGAATTAGACAAAAAAGTGTTGTTATTAATAATCAAACAGGAGATATAGTTGCCGATATTAAAGATGACGGTTTAAATAATTTATATTTGTCAGGTTCGTATTTTGTTAATAACTATAATATATATTCAAATACAACCGATACTGTGACTAACACCGGTGAAAGTGGTTTGGGAAGATATTTGATAAACAATAACTAGTTACAATTATATTTATAGTTAATGGCGAATTTAGACACAATTTATAATGAAAATTATGGTTCAACCGTAGTAACCAACGGTGATTTTATTGCTATAGGCAATCCACCGTGGAAAAAATACTCACAATGTGAGGGATTTTCAAGAATAGGTCAAGTATTTTTAATTAAAAATGATCGGTTTAATTCAAAATATCCTGTTATCAAAACGTATACAAAAAAGTTTTCTACTGAAAATGGTTATTTACCTACATATTATACTGAACAGAGTAGTAGTACATCATTTACAGCATCGTTTACAAAAGATGACGGTTACTACAACGATACATCCACATCATGTAGTTATTTAGTAATTGAAGATGATAATATACACACATATCAGTCAAATTACGGATCTTCAATTGACATGTGTGATTATTTCTTAGCGATAGGAGATACAGGTGTAACAGCTAGTTTTTATACAGGTTATACATCTTCGTTTGCTTCCGTAGATATTTATGTAATTAATTCTAATTATACATACGACACATCTAACGGCATAATGTCTTCGTTTAATGATTGTGACTCGGAATCAAATAGTCAGTTAGACAATAGTCCGGTTTGTGTAATAACTGGATCTATATCCGAACATTTCGGTAAAACCGTAAGTATTACTAATAATTATCTAGCGGTTGGTGCACCTAATTACAATTCAGGAAGAGGCTGTGTTTATATATACAAATATGTAGACTCAGAATGTATATATCAACTGCAATCTACGGTGTCGTGTAGTTTAACTACATATCCATTACAATATAATTTCGGCAGTTCTATATGCTTAGATAAAGCTACAGAAACTACACTGGTAGTAGGTAGTAATCAACTTTCACAATCAAACGTTTATATATTTATATCATCTTCAAATGGTTGGCAACTAAAACAAACGTTAAGTCAAAATACGAGTTCTAACTATTATAAATTAAACGACGCAAACTTTGATTTTGTTGCGAGTGGCAGTCAGATAAATTCTAGATATGGATATTCGGTATCAATACACAAAAATTTACTAGCCGTAGGTGCACCAAATGATTTGATTTATTGGGAATATTCTGGATCAAATGTATTAAGACAACGTGGATCCGTTTATTTGTATACCGATGATATTTGTAACAATTCGGAAATAAGTGGTAATTTATTAGTAAACTATACGTTGTTAACGAAAGTATACGGAGACTCATCCACATTTAAAGATAATTTATTTGGATTTTCAGTATCCACACATAATAATAAAGTTTTGATCGGATCGCCAAAACCATATTTTCCATTTAGTTCTATTTTTATTTCAAGTTCCATAGATTTTTATGATAATACATTCGATCAAACCGATTTCGGAGAATCTACGTATTGTGGCCAAACTTTATTATATTATGTAACTAATTCCAACGTAGTACAACTGACTACAACTCCTATTTCAAAGCGAAAAGAATTAGGCAAACCGTACAATGCATTCGGATATTCTGTATCTGTGTCAGACGACAATTTAGTTATAGGAGCTCCCATACCACTTAACGACGATTTTCATCTACAAAGTTTGATAATAACCGAATCAGGCAGCGCTTCTCAACCACTTTATAAATTAACATCGTCTTATCAAAGTGAAGACTGTTATATAACTTCTAGTTTTGTTTTAAATCAACTCGAAGAATGTATTAGTTGTGATTTTGGCGGTCCTATTAGTGGCGCTATTAGTGGCGCTATTGGTGGTGTATGTGACAATCTGATTATATTTGTTAACGAAGACGGAGATACTCAATACGTATCAAGTCAAATATTCGGCATGTCTTACATCTATGACATGAAAGATTTACAAAAAAATCATCACGTTGGTAATGTGTTTTACAATAATAATAAAATTGTTATTAATAATACAGGTAGTATATTAAAGAATTTGACACTTGATCCCACCGATTTTAACAATTCATATTTGTATATGGATTATCAAAGTCAAATGTCTCTACATGAAAAACAGTATATATGTACAATTGAACCCGGCGAATTTAACGTTTCAACAAATCCATCTGCAATAACATCTTCATACTTTGAATATGATATACTGAATAAAAACGTGTTTGATTTTAATAATCTTGATATTATAATGAGATATCTAAATTATAGAATTACAAATAATTCTTCGGAGAAATGGTGGTTAAATTTTGTGAGCGGTGATGTAGATGAATCCGTGTTTAATTATTACACATCTTCATTTACGAATTACGACGATAATCGTCTAACACAAACAATAAAAGATAAGTTCTGTGACGTCGATTTAGATATTAACAACGATGGTGTTACAAATAATCAAGACGCAGAAATATTATGGAAATATTTTATAAATGATTTGACAATAAATAATTATCAGAATTATTTAAATCCACGAGCAAAACGTACAAATTATGATAATATTGTTGGATTTTTAAATGAAAAAACGGGAAAATTTAATACAAAACTAATTAAACAAGAATTTTTTAATTTTAATTATAGTTCTTCAATTGATATAACAGGTTCATATCTAGCCCCATATATTACAACGGTTGGTTTATACAGCGATCAAGGAGAATTGGTCGCGGTTGCTAAATTAGCTCAACCAATTAAAAATACAAGTGAAATTCCAATTAATATTGTTGTTAAATGGGATACTTAATTATATTTATTATATATAACACAATAAAAATATGGCAACCTCACCTGATAGTAAAAAAATTAATCGTGAATCATTAAATCAAAGTCTATCCGACAGATACATTAGTGGTCAATCCGCAGGCGGCGCATATCAGCCAGTACAAAAAAACGTTAAGACAGTTGGGTCCAATGAAATTTCGTTAGGCGGTAGTACTTTTGATACAAACTATACTGTAACCAAGGGTTTTAAAATTAAACAAGGTACACAACAAACCGAGTTTAAAGACGCTGTTGATGGTCAACGATCATTACAACAGTCAATATATTTAAAAGGTTTTAATAATAAGAAATATACTAACGGATCTTTTGGTCGTTAATATATATTCTAAATGGTTATATTAGGATTAGATTCATCGACATCAGTAACAGGTTGGGCTTTCAGTGAAAACGGAAAGATACTGGATGCTGGCTTTATTGACACAAAAAAATTTGATACGACTAAAGAAAAAACATTTCATGTAATTTCAGAGTTGGAATCAAACAAATATTGTAAATTATTTGAACAAATTAACTTGGAAGCTGCTCTAAGCGGGTTCGCCGGCGGTTTTACTAGTCAACAAACGATTATTACACTCGCAAGACACAACGCGGTCTTTGCATACATAATAGAAGAACACTTTAAAAAGAAAGTAAACCTATTGAGCGTAAATACAATGCGTAAGCAAATATTTGGTAAATGTAGAATCAAAGGAATAAAGTCCAAAGACTTTGTTAAGCAAGAGTTGGAATCGTTGATACCAGACGTTGTTAACTTTACGGTTAAGAATAAAAAAGGTAATTGGGATGAACGCAACTGTGATATGTATGACGCTATCGTAGCCGGCTTATATAAAAATTAAAGTGCTTGATTAAATTTAAATGTTTTGATATACTATAGTAAATGACTAATGGTTCTGTTATAGAAACGCTTTCAAAACTGTTTAAGCAAAAGCCTCATATACAAAAAGGTGGAGATGAAATATTAGTTTTTTGTCCGAATTGTAAACATCACAAAAGAAAATTAAATATCAACACCACAACCGGTTATTATCAGTGTTGGGTATGTGGCTTTAGTGGTAAAAGTTTTACGTCTTTGTTGAAGAAAGTAAAAGCGCCTGCTGAATTTTATAAGGTATTGTGTAAGGACAAAGTTAAGATAACTTATACAATTGAAGAAGATAAAAAAGATCTCGTTTTACCTGAAGAATTTAAACCTTTGTGTAAACCCAATAAAGACTTTGCTTATAAACACGCTTTAAACTATTGTTTACAACGTAATCTTACAATTCATGAAATTGTTAGATACAACATTGGATACTGTTCCGAAGGCAATTTTGCTAATAGGGTAATTATTCCATCATATGACAAAGACGGAAAGTTAAACTTTTATTGTGGTAGAGATTTTTGTGGCGGCAAACTCAAATACAGACTGTGTGATGGTAGTAAAGATATAATTGGCTTTGAATTATTTACAGACTTTAATCAACCTCTCACAATCGTAGAAGGACCGTTTGATGCTTTGTCGGTTAAATACAACGTCGTACCTTTATTTGGTAAAACTCTATCAAGAAAATTAAAAATAAAATTGATGGTGAATAAACCACCTAGAGTAAATGTTCTTTTGGATAACGATGCTTTATCTTCAAGTATCAAAATCTGTGAGTTTTTAGTAAGTAACAATATAGAAACACACTTGGTATTGTTGGATGGCAAAGATCCAAATGAAATAGGTCACAAAAAAACTTGGCAAACCATCAGTAACAGTGTTAGAATGGATGAAAGTCTATTGTACCGATATAAGTTAACAAATAAATTATGATTGTATTAAAAAATACAGATGAAAAAATCAATTGCATAGTGCACATTGCAGATATTCATATTCGTCTTACACAAAGACACGATGAATATAAGTCGGTTTTTCAAAAGTTTTATGCAGCCCTTGATAAAGCAAAAACACTAAATGCATTGTTAGTAATTGCAGGTGACATTTTTCATAATAAATCCGATCTAAGTCCGGAGTGTGTGAAAATTGGAAGTGAATTTTTAAAGAACTGTGCAGATCGTCTTCCTACAATTCTCATAGCTGGAAATCATGATGCTACATTAGCTAATAAATCTAGATTAGATTGTTTAACTCCAATCGTAGACAGTTTAAATCATTCAAATCTTTATTACTTAAAAGCTAGTGATGTATTTAGATATGAAAACATCTTATTTAATAATTTCAGTGTATTTGATAGTCCTGAAAAATACGTAAAATTAGACGATGTACCCGCAAAGTATCTGGTTGGTACGGATCATCATATTGCACTATTTCACGGCCCAGTAAATAATGCAATTACTGATATTGGATATACCGTGAGCAATCGTGCAATCACAAACGAACTGTTTGATGGACATCATATTGCAATGTTGGGTGATATTCATAAACATCAAGTTCTACAAGAATATGATGAAAAGGAAAATAAACCAGTCATTGCATATGCATCAAGCATGATTCAACAAAATCATGGTGAAGAACTTAGAGGACATGGATTTTTGATGTGGGACTTAAAACGTAAAGTATTTAAACACTACGAGTTATCTAATGACTATGGGTTTTATACAGTTGAAATTAACAAAGGCAAACTAGTAACGGATATTTCATCAATTCCAAAGAAGGTTACATTAAGAGTAATCTGTAGGGAATCTATACCCTCACAGGTAAAGGAAATCGTAAGTGAAATTAAAGAAAAATGTACTTTAGTTGAAACTACTTATGTTCGTGGCGATGAACTTTCTAATGATTTGACTTTAAAGTCTGGTCAGATATTTGACATACACAACATTTTTAATGTAGATTATCAAAATAAACTTATTGAAGATAATCTCTTAACTAAGAACATAGATAAAGATATCATAGAGAAGGTTAAAGAGTTAAATAAATCTCTAAACAAAGAGATATCTAAAGATAAGACACCAAAGAACATTCGATGGAAGCCAAAGATGTTTGAGTTTGATAACATGTTTAGTTATGGTGAGGGTAACATAATTGATTTCACAAAACTAAAAGGCACTATCGGATTATTTGCACCAAATGCAAGTGGTAAATCAAGCATCATGGATGCACTTGCATTTTGTGTATTTGATAAGTTTAGTAAAGGGTTCAAAGCATCACATGTTTTAAATACTCAAAAGATGAGCTTTCGTTGTAAATTTAATTTTGAGGTCAACGGTGTTGATTACTTTATTGAACGTGATGGTAAATCCGATAAAAAAGGAAATGTTAAAGTTGAGGTTAAGTTCTATAAAATAGAAAACGGTAATGAAGTACCATTAAACGGAGAAGCTCGGCGAAGTACAAATGATATAATCAGAGATTACGTAGGCACGTATGAAGATTTTATTTTAACGGTTCTTAGTATACAAAATAGTAAGGCCGGATCTTTTATCGATCTGGGTCAAACTGAACGTAAAGATTTGTTGTGCCAATTTATGGGATTAACTGTATTTGATCAATTGTATAATTTGGCAAATGATAAGTTTAAAGAAACAAATACACTTTTAAAGAATGTAAGCAAAGAACAGTTACTACAAGAATTACAAAATGTATCCAGTAGTATTGATAGTAATAATACAAGTATTACACAATACAATTTAGAAGTAAAAGACTTAGAATCTAAAAAAGATGATCATAATAACAAGTTATTAGAACTATCAAATAATGTTATTAAGACATCTTCGTTTGATATTGACATTACTAAACTAGAATCCGAAAAGAAATCTTTAGAATCTAATATCAATAGATTTGAAAAAGATATCAATGATAAAAAGACCAAGTTTTCATCTATTGAAACTGAGTTATATAGTTTATCTTCTTCATTAAAAAGTTGTGAAAATATAGAAACCGATTATGATCAATATAAAATTTATAAAGATGAAGAATCAAAAAAATCTTCAGAAATTGATAAGCTTAAAGTAGTAGTTAAAAATAAAATTGATAAACTTAAAAAATTAGAAGAACACAAATATGATCCTAATTGTACGTATTGTATAAATAACGTTTTTGTGAAAGATGCTATCAAGACTAAAGAAGAACTGGAACATGATAAAAACAAAGGAAAATTATTGGTAGAAGAATATAATGTTATTAAATCTAAGTTAGATTTTTTTGGTGACATTGAATCTCGTTACAAAGAATGTCAACGTGTAAATTCTGAAAAGGTTAGATTAGAAAAATCCAAAGAGATTTTGTCTACAGCAATACTACGTGATGAAAATTTTAAAATCAGATTACAAAACGATTTGAGTAATGTAATTCATAATATTGAAAATTTTTATAAAAATAAAGATATTATTGAAAATAACATCAAGTTAATAACAGAAATTGATGTTGTAAAATCTTCTATCAAAGATTATGAATCTCAGATTAAATCATTGAATAATAAATTGTTTAATATTTCTACGGAAAAAGGAAGACTTGAGTTGCAGTATAAAAATACTACCGATCAACTTAGCAAAGTTAAAGAGCTTGAAGATTCGTATGAGTCTTATAAACTATATACCAATGTTATAAGTCGGGATGGAATTCCGTATGAAATTATTACCAAGACTTTGCCTGAAATTGAAAAAGAAGTTAATAATATTCTTCAACAGTTAGTTGAGTTTACAGTAACTATGCAAACAGATGGTAAGAATATTATGACTAATATAGTTTATGACGATAAACGTTGGCCACTTGAAATGGCAAGTGGCATGGAGAAGTTTGTAAGTGGATTAGCAATTAGAGTTGCTTTAATTAATATTAGTAATTTGCCTAGACCAAATATTATTTGTATAGACGAAGGATTTGGATGTGCTGACAGTGATCATTTGGGTCAAATGGGCGTGTTGTTTAATTATTTAAAACATCAATTTGAGTTCATATGGATAATCAGCCATTTGGACCAAATGCGTGATATGGTGGATACCAGAGTGGAAATAAAAAAAGAAGGAGGATATAGTAAAGTAGTATGTATTTAATATTATGAAAATTTTGTTTATAACACCTCACTTATCTACCGGAGGAGCTCCTCAATACCTTTTAAAAAAAATATTAGAATTGATAAATAACCACGAAATTTATTGTATTGAATATTCAAATATTACAGGAGGAGTTTTGGTTGTTCAAAGATCACAGATAGAACAATTATTGGGTAATAAACTTATAACTCTGACGGATAATAAAACCGAATTGATCGATCATATAAAAAATATAAATCCGGATATAATTCATTTAGAAGAATTGCCCGAATATTTTTGTGACCGAGAAATATCCAAAAAAATATATACCAATGAACGATCATATAAGATCATAGAAACCTCACACGACAGTAGTTTTAATATTTCACAAAAACAATTTTTTCCTGATAGTTTCGTTTTTGTTAGTGAGTATCAAAAAAACATGTTTTCACCGTTATCTATACCATCTTACGTGGTAGAGTATCCTATATCATATAAAGTAAAAACTGATCGTAATAAATCACTTTTAAATCTCGGATTGGATCCTAATAAAAAACATTTTCTGAATGTTGGGTTGTTTACTTCTAGAAAAAATCAGTCTGAAATTATTGATTATGCCAGAAAATTATTAGATAAAAACGTACAATTTCATTTTGTCGGTAACCAAGCGGATAATTTTAAAAGCTATTGGGAACCTTTAATGAAAAGTTTTCCTGCAAATTGTAAATGGTGGGGAGAAAGACGAGACGTTGATACGTTTTACAACGCTATGGATGTTTTTATTTTTACTTCAAGAGGACACGCTAACGATAAAGAAACAAGTCCTTTAGTTTTAAGAGAAGCAATTGGTTGGAATATGCCTATATTGATGTATAATCTACCTGTATACTGTGGGATGTACAATAAATATAAAAATATTACGTGGTTAACTAATGATTTGGAAGATAATCTATTTTTAATAAAAAATTTCATATCTGATACCGTTATCAATGAGTCTACCGACCCCAAAACAACATTAGATACATCTGTTAAAATTAATAATTTATTCAACGTTAAGTTTGAAAATTCAAATAAAATTGTTTTTGAATATTTAAGCGATAAAAATATAGAATGTCACGTTGTTATAAAAGATGTTGATTCAAATATTCCTATCTATAATTTTAAGAATATTTTTTATAAAAATTCGACATTTTGGACCATTCCTATTCCAACACACGTGTTTGATTTTGAAAAAGAAGATACGTTTCGTGGATTTTTAATAGAAATATATGATCTAAATAAAAAAATAATAACGTCTACGGAATTGTATATTGATAAAAATAGAAAGAATGATAAATTTAAATTTAATATAATAAATCCTTTTGATTTGTTATTTCACAACTATCTAGAAATGTTTGTGAAAAAAAATTATGATTGTTATGGTATAGATAATTTATCTACAGTTATAGATATAGGTGCAAACTCAGGATTATTTTCTAAACTGTGTTTTGATAAAAACGCAAAACAAATTTTTGCTATAGAGCCAAACATAAATTGTTTATCAAACTTACGTAGTATTTTTAACGACGAAAACAGAATTACAATTATTAATAAAGCTATCTCTGACTTTGTGGGGACGGTTGATTTGTATACAAACGATGATTGTACTACGTTAAGTTCTTTATATAAAGAACACGCTAATACTAATACTTGTACTCAAACCGTAGATTGTACTACTTTGGAAAAAATAGTTAATGATTATAACATTAAACAAATATCTCTGCTTAAACTAGACGTAGAAGGAGCCGAGTATTCTATATTAGAAAATCTAAACAAAAATATTTATGATATCACCGATTCAATTTTATTGGAATATCATGACAATAAAGACAAACGTGTTAAAAAGCTAGTGGAAATATTAGAATCACATGGATTTAGTATTTTACAAGTTAGAAATCACAGTAAAAATAACGAAGATATAATTGACAATTATCTAAATATAGATAATGCAACTATATATGCAAAAAAAGAAAATAAAAAAGAGTTACTAGTTACTGATATAGAATTCCTTAAAAAAGAAATTGCTAATATAAAAGGAATTTGCCATGTAGGATCTCACGTAGGAGCTGAAGTTAAAGAATATGTTAAAAATGATGTAGATACAATGGTTTGGGTCGAAGCCAATTATTTAATATTAAATAAATTAATTAATAATACGGCTAAGTTTGGTAAAAAACAATATTGGTTACCGTTTACTCTTTATAATAAAGATGATATAATTAAAAATTTTAATATATCAAATAACGAAGAAAGTTCTTCCGTTTTAGAGTTAGGAGAAGAACATAAAAAACAATATCCACACATTCACTATAATAATAAAATATCGGTATTGACAAAAAGATTTGATACATATGTCAATAGTCAGACTGATTTTAATTGGAATGATATTAATATGTTAGTAGTAGATTGTCAAGGATCAGATTTACAGGTTTTAGAAGGATTCGGAGATTTACTACACTCACCTTCGTTAAAGATAATAAAAACAGAAGTAAACATAGGTAATATGTATGAAGGAAATGCTTCGGAAGAAGATATAGTTAAATATTTGTCAAACTTTAATTTTATTAAAAAGTATTGGTTTTACACATATCATCAGTGGGGCGATATTGTTTTTGTTAAAAATTAATCATATGAAATTAAGCGTAATAATACCGTGTTATAAATTTGAAGAGTACATAGAGGAATGTGTAAATTCTGTACTTAATCAACAAGTTGATTTTGAATATGAAATAATAGTTAGGGATGATGGTTCTAATGATAACACTTACAATATTATTCATAGTAAATTTTCTCATTTAAAAAATTTGAAATTGTTGGATAACAGTGTTAATTACGGCGTTTCTCACAATCCAATCATTCTTAATAAAGAATGTAAAGGCGAATACGTATTTTATATAGATGGAGACGATTATCTTACAGATATAAATTATTTTCAAAGAGCCGTTAGTTTTTTAGACAATAATAAACAATATGTAGTCTATTCTTCTGGATGTAAGTATAAACAAAATGATAAAATATTTCCAGAAACACACTGGGTTTGTAGTTCTTTAAAGATTGTTAAATTGAAAGATCTGCTTATAACAAATTATATTTGTTTTGGTAGAGTGTATAGAAGATTAGAAATAAATACAATGGATAAATTTTTGAATTATCCATATCCCGATTGGATTTTTAATTTTGAACTTTTAAAAAACGGCGATGGTTATTGTGATAATGATAAATGTGTTGGAATTTATAGGTTTAGAGAGTCGTGTGTATTTAGTACTAAAACCGATGAGGAAAAAAATGTTAATAATGAAATAATAAAAAGAGAATTAGAACGTAGATATGTACATCATGTAAATAAAACTATTACTATAATTGATAGTTTTGTTCATAACGATGCTATCAAAAATAAACTAAGTAATACTTTAAATTGGATGAAAGAAGATGGACACGAAGTACTCTTAGTTTCTAATACTCTTATAGACATAAACATTATAAACGGAGTTAAATATTATTTATATGATAGTAATAATAACCTGTTTAGTGATACCTATACTAATTTACCGTATTTAGATACTTGGAAATTAATTGGTAATATGGAATGTCACGATATATCTTATAGTCTCCAAAAACACGGTTTATCTGTATTAATAAATTTATTTAATTCTTTAATGTATGCTAAAAATTTGGGCTATACACATTTTCAAAGATTTGAAGTTGACGATTTGTACGGACCAAACTCTAGAAAATATATAAAAAATATTCCATTAGAATGTTTTTTTCAAAATAAAAAAGGATTATTTTATTACAATGATAATAATAATCCACCGGACATATCTTTTCACTATTTCTATTGTGAAATAGACTATTTTTTAAATAAAATTAAAAAAATAACATGTGAATTAGATTATAAAAATTATTTACATGAAATTTATAATAATAATGATTTTAAAATAGTAGAAGTTTTTATATACGATTATCTTAAAAAAAATAAAGACGATGAAATTTTAAAAAAATCCGGTGGAGATCAAATGAAAAATGATTTTAAAGATACCATATGGAATACTGAAACCTCGGTATCTAATTACGACAGTAAATATAGAGGATGTACCACAAGATTGTATAAATACAAAGATGAATATATATTACTAACATATAATTATACACCCAACGAAATTAAAAGATTTATAAAAGTAGAATTTACGGATAATACAACTACATATATTAATCACACGGTTTCTTGTATACATGCTTGGAATTTTAATAATTTGAGCAAAAATACAAAAAAAATAGATGTTTATCAAAACGATATTTTGTTGTATACTGAAAAAACAGAAGATGTAAGTAGTTATATAAATTAAAAAATTGATATTTAAAATGAAAATTGTACAAGTACATCCAGGCATTTTACCAATTCCACCAAATGGTTGGGGGGCGGTTGAAAAAATTATATGGGAATATAAAAAAGCTTTTGAGAAAATGGGTCATGTATGTGACATTTTATATTTAAATGATATAGATCCATCTAAATATGATGTAATACACGTACACGTTGCAAATTTAGCAATTATGCTTCGTAATAAAAATATTCCTTATTTTTTTACATGTCACGATCACCACGCTTTTTTGTATACAAAAGAAAGTAATGTTTTTAAAGAAAATTACGAAGCCGCTAAATATTCTTTGAAGACTTTTGTACCAGCAAAGTATTTGGTTGAATATTTTGATTTAAAAAACGTTTTATATTTAAGTCACGGTGTAAATAACGAATTTTTTAAACCGTCACAAAATAATTTTAACACACATCGTTTGTTATGTGTTGCTAATAACGGTATAGCTCACGATAAATCGTATGATAGAAAAGGATTTTCATATGCTATACATGCAGCTGAGAAATTAAATTTACCTATTACCATAGCAGGTCCAGAAAATAATAAACATTTTTTTAAAAAATTCAATTCCGACTATGAAAAATTAACTTTAAAATTTAATTTAAACGAACAAGAATTATTAAAAGAGTACCAATCACATTCAATATTTTTACATTTATCAGATTTGGAAGCTGGTCATCCAAATTTAACTTTGTTGGAATCAATTGGGTGTGGATTACCAATAGTAGGAACATACGAAAAAAATAACGAATTGGAAGGTTTGTATAAAGTTGAAAGAGACGTTGACTGTATTGTTAATGGCATCAATTATGTCATTGCTAATTATGAACAATTTAAAAATAAATGTTTATTTACATCAAAAATTAAAAGTTGGGATAATATTGTAATGAATTTAATTAACATATATAACAATCAAACGATGGCTACACAATTGGTGGACATATACAATAATACAGAAATAACTTATAAGTCTCCAATTAATCCGATTGAAATCAAAAACGAATTTGTTTTTGATTTCAATAATGGACCAAAAGTAGAAATATTAGGATCAATCACGAAAAAATATAATATAAAAATGAAAGATCTTAATTCAAGTCAAATATTATATGAAACCGATATCACCAATAATATGTGGTGTGTAGCTAGTAAAAAATATTATATTCCGTGGAGAATTGAAATAAAAGATATAGAAACAAATGAAATTTTTATATACGATCTTAATTTAGAAAATAAAAATGTTAAAATAATAAACGAGTCTCCTTCACTTGGAGATTATATATCGTGGATTTCTTATATTGATAAATTTCAGAAAACTCATAAGTGTATAGTTGATATATACACACCAAATAAAAATATATTTAAAGACTCATATCCAAATTTAAATTTTTATAATTATAATCAAAATTTAAATAGTAATTATTTTGCTACATATAGAATAGGTTGTTTTGACCCATCCGACAGAAATTTATCACCTAAAGATTATAGAGAACAAAACTTACAAGAAATTTCGGCAAATATTCTTGGTTTTGATTACGTAGAAATAACTCCTAGTATAATTGTGAACAACACTACACGTAAACTTGATGAAAAATACGTATGTATTTCTACTGCATCAACGTCAGGTTGTAAACATTGGCAATATGACGGTGGATGGCAAAAAACTGTAGATTATTTGAATAAAATCGGATATAAAGTAGTTGTCATTCAAAAAGAACCGTTAAATTACATGGATTTAAAAAATTTATATAATGTGGTTCATCCAAAAACAGAAAATATCAATGATGCGATAAATTGGCTTTATAACTGCGAATTTTTTATAGGATTGAGTTCGGGTATTAGTTGGCTTGCTTGGGCATTACGTAAACCTGTAATTTTAATAAGCGGATTTACTAAAACTTTCAATGAGTTTTCCACTCCTTATAGATTAATAAACGAGTCGGTTTGTAACGGTTGTTGGAACAATAGTTTGTACAAATTAGACGGAGGAGATTGGAATTGGTGTCCTGTTAATAAAAATACAAAAGATCACTTTATATGTACTAAAACTATAACTCCCGATCAAGTAATTGATACAATCAATAAATTAACGGTTGATAAAAATTTGTTATAAAATAAAAAAAGATATAATAAATAGTTTAATCTTCCTTTTTTTATTTTATATTTATTGATTAAATATAACTTTTGAAAGGATATTAACATTATGCCAATACAAGAAGGAGGCACATTTGCCCCAACACAAAATATAGTAAGTCCAGGCGTTTTTACCAGAGAAAACGATCTGTCGGGTTTAGCACAAGGAGTCGCTAACATCGGTGGTGCTATAGTAGCACCATTTTCTGACGGGCCCGCATTTTTCCCAGCAACTTTAACAGATGTAGCTACATTAGAAAATCGTTTCGGTGTTGCTGACGGTGTATATTACGGTCCATATACAGCAAAAGAATATCTACAACAACAAGGCATTGTCACAGTTGTTCGTGTAGGTGGTTTAACTGGTTACTGGCAAAAGAATCCATTACTTGTTTATGCACAACCAGGTACGTGGAATCGTGGATCAGATGCCGGTGCTATTACAACCGCATCATTCATGTATTTGGACGATACAAATTATACTACCAATATTAATTATCAACAAAGTAGTTCTGTATTAATATCTTCTGGAAGTAACAATACAGTTGTCGGAAAAAATAATTTTATTGGATTATCCGGTAAAATTACAGTAACCAAAGCCACTACAAGTGAAATTAGTTTATTTTTATTAAATAATATCAATGGTTTGCCATATTATTCAACACTTTCAAGTTCCTTGGCTACTTCAGCCAGTTTAGGTAAAGTATTAAAAATCACCACCACTGATTATTATAATGCATTTACCGCTTCTGTACAAAGACGCAATTTTACGGTAGGTAAAACAACTAACTATAGTTTGGCAAATTTTGATTTCCAAAAATCACGTTTTTCAGGATCTATTTCATCTAGCGCAACTACGTATTCATTGGTATTTGATACAAATACATTTGGTAATATTTCTGGTTCTCAAAATACTGCTCCTAGATCATCTACTCATCCGTATTACAGTTATTTGACTGCTTCATATACATTAATCGGAAATACCGTTGTATATGGATTAGTTTTTGCTAAATGTCCATCATCTCAAACTACTAATTTTTCAACGGCTAATTATAATTTGGCTAAGTCTACAGGTAGTTATGAATTCCGCGTTGATAATTCAAGAATATCTCTTAGCGGTTCAATCAATGTGAAATTTGGATCCGTAGCAGCTACAAGTTTAGTAAATGCTGGATCGACTGATGGCACAGGAACATTAAGTGGCAGTGTTTTATACGCTGACCAACAATTAAATATAGGCGGAATCGGTCCTATTTTATTTACCAAGAAAGGCGCTCCATCGAATGCACAATATCCATATTATTATTTAACTTCAAGTGTACAAGCACAAGATGTAAGTGCAGAAACTGCAATTTCTACAGCGTTCGCTGAAAGTACTGCTACAAGTGTATTATTTAGTAGTTCTTATTTTAACGATACTAGTATTGGATATAATAGAGACGTGTTAAATGTTTCTAGTGGAAACGTTCAATTACTAAGCGGTAGTGTTGCTTCTGTTCGTGGATCAGGAACATGCGTTGCTGGTTTACAGTTAAAAGGTGTAATTAGCGGTAATTATGGTAAATATACAGGAACATTTACGCCAGACGGAACAAATAGTAATGACCCATGTAATCCAAATACTTCAGGTCGTCAAAATATGATTTTGGCAGTATTGGCTAACACTCAAAATGCTTCTGCTCAATTTAGCAGTGATTACGAGGTATATGGATTCAATAACACTACATTATCACAACTAACTAGTTCAACATTCCCATATAAGAATTTGATCAATCCAAACGAAAACGTTTATAATTTGGCTTTAAGATATAACTTTACAAATCCAAATGGCAGCGTTTCTTCTGGTACATACGGATATTACGATTTCAGTCTAAATGAAAATGATAATAACTATATTAAAGACGTATTTGGAGTTGATCCAACAGTTGGTAATCCTGATAAACAAATTGCTGGTCAAAAAGTTGAAGCTGCTTACAACTACGTTCTATTTGAAGATAGTATCAAGAAGTTCGTTGCTGAAAAAACCAGTAATTTGGGTTGGAAATTGCAAGTTGGTACAAATAGTATATCCGGAAGTACAATTGTGGGTGAACCACTTAAATTTGTAGATCAATATAGTACAAATTTAAACGCCGGTGATAGTCAATTCAGTATCACCAACGCAACTACTCCTTGGATCTATTCACAGAAGATAGCTCCATTTAAAGGTAGTGCGGCTGAATCTCCGGAACCAACAAAATTCCAATTATTCAGAGTACATACTTTGAGCGACGGTACATTAAGTAATAAAAAATTTAAGATTGAAATTAGTAATGTTAAATTAGCAGGTACCGTACCTGGCAGCGATTGGGGCAGTTTCACATTAGCAGTACGTGCTTATAGTGATACCGATAAGAAGCCTAAGTATCTTGAAATTTTCCAAAATTGTAATTTGGATCCAGAATCAGCAAACTATGTAGCACGTAAAGTAGGCGATAGATATGCTTATATTACCTACGCTGGTAAAATCATTCAATTTGGAGATTTTGTTAACTTAAGCAGATATATTAGAATTGAAATGGCCGATACTTCATATCCGGTTAGTTCAGTACCATACGGATTTGAATCATATAGTACTCCGATTGATAGTACAGCTAGTATTTATGTTCCTTACATTCAATATAGTAAGGCAAGTATCTATGGTTTAGCTCCAGGTAAATATCCTTCTGGTACAGTGTTTGGAGGTGTACCACAAACGGACGATGAAATTCAATCTCTATATCCTACATCATCATTTGGTGTCGGTGTAGAAAATAATACACACCAATACTTTAATCCACTACCTTACTACGGCAATACAGATTCAAATGGTCTAAATATAGACTTTGATCTAGAAGATAAAGTTTGGGGAACAAGTACTGCTAAATACTATGCTCAAGGTACTTCTGCAAGTACAGGTTCTTTATTAGCACCAAGTTTAAGTGGTAGTATTCCAAGTACCTATGACGCCGTTAATGAAAGTACGTATGTTAAACTACGTAAGTTCGTTGTTGGTTTCCAAGGTGGATTTGATGGTCAATGGCCAGCAATTCCTATCAACGTAGGTAGTGCTATTACGCCAGGTAATACACAAGGTCTAGACTGTACAAATATCAACAGTCCAGGTAGTATTGCTTATAAACAATGTATTGCTGCTCTAGGTAATGCCGATGAATTTGATATCAACTTGATTGTATTACCTGGTATCTTCCGTGAGATGCACAGTTATGTTACCGAATTGGTAATTGATATGTGTGAAACTCGCCAAGATTGTTTCTATATCATGGATAATGTGGTGTTCCCAGCAAGCAATCAAACCGTAGGATTGATTGATGCAGCAGTAAATACTGTAGCTACAGTTGATAGTAATTATGTAGGTACTTATTATCCGTGGGTTAAGATCCTAGATACCAATACCAATAAGATTATTAGTGTACCACCTTCAGTTGTATTACCAGCGGTTTATGCTGCTAATGATAATGCTGCCGCTGAATGGTACGCTCCAGCCGGTTTAAACCGTGGTGGTATTCCTCAAGCAGTACAAGTACTTGATAGAGTAACACACAGCGAACGTGATACACTCTATGAAGGTCGTGTAAATCCAATCGCAGCATTCCCTGGCCAGGGTATCTGTGTATGGGGTCAAAAGACTCTTCAAATCGCTCCAAGTGCTTTGGATCGTATCAATGTACGTCGTTTGTTGATCAACTTGAAGAAGTTTATCGCGAGCTCAAGCAACTACTTGGTATTCGAACAAAACGTAGCTGCTACACGTAACAGATTCTTGAGTATCGTAACTCCATATTTGGAATCTGTACAACAACGTAACGGTATTTACGCATTCCAAGTCAAGATGGATGAAACTAATAATACACCCGATTTGATAGATAGAAATATTCTATATGGTCAAATCTATATTCAACCAACTCGTACTGCTGAATTTATTATACTCGATTTCAACATACTTCCTACAGGAGGGGCTAGTTTTAATGTTTGATAATAAATAATTCACAAAACCTCGCTTAGAAATAAGCGAGGTTTTTGTTTTAATTTTTTGGTTAGTCGGTTAATATTTATTAAATATCATATTAACTCTGTATTAATTTATATAAACAAATTGGTATGTCATTTGTAGATAACACTACGTCTGGATATCACTATTTTCATAAAAACAAAGGAGTACCAATTGAAAGAAAAACTTGAAAAATTTGATATTAATTTAAGTGAATGGCAAAATATGCAAATTAATGGTTATGATAGAATATGGGACTGTGGACATATGAAATTTGAATGGAAACGTAATTAATACATATTTATATAATATGATACGGTTAAAATCTATACTTGCTACGGCCAAACAAGAAAATGACACAAATCATTTAGTTAAAGAACAATTGTTAAAAGATTCTTCGTTAATAGATCAAGTGATAAATGACACAAACGTTCTTGTTGTTAACAATTTAAAAACGATAAAAGATATTTTGTCAAAAGAGCCACTGGATAAAGAAAAGTTAAAAATAGCATTAAATAATTATAAACGTTATTTTAATAGAGATAACGGAGGTACACCTGAAGTTATTAGAGGAATGACTTTTCAAAAAGAGTTGGAAAATCTTTTAAAATGATTAGTTTAACCGATCTATTGTTAGAAGCCAAACTTCCTCAAAGCGAGCAAGATATGGATCTTTATGCTCGTAAATACAAAAAAACAATAGATTATTTACGTACCAAGAACAAAGTACTATTGTTAACTACCAGTAATAGATGGAGTCAACACAAAGACGATGTTCCAAAGAGTACTCAATTAGCAATTAAAATACAAGAATTATTGGGTAAAGAAAAAGTCACATTGATTGAAGTACCCAGTTTAAATATAGCTCCGTGTGAAGGCAATGTTAGTAGCAACTTAAAATACGACGGAAATCATTGTGGCGTTGCAAAAGCATTATTAAAAGATAAAGAAAAGAATCCAAGTGGATATCATCGTTGTTGGGCAAGTCTTAATGAAAAAGGGGATGAACTTTGGAAGATTACCAAAGAACTGTTTGAAAGTGATTGTGTAGTATTTTTTGCTAGTGTTAGATGGGGTCAAGCTAATGGTTATTATCAAAAACTCATTGAACGTTTAACTTGGATTGAAAACAGACACTCTACTCTTGGAGAAAAGAATGTTGTAAAAGACATTGAAGCTGGATTTATTGCAGTTGGACAAAATTGGCACGGTAAACAAGTTGTTGAAACTCAAAGAGCAGTATTAGGCGATTATTACCAATTCAAAACATCAGATGTATTGTTCTGGAATTGGCAATTTACACAAGATGATACAGACGAAACTAAACGTTCTTATGATAAAGCAGTTAGAGTGTTTGATAAAACATTTTTAAAACCATATGATAAAGCTGAATAATATATTAAACGAAGTAATACAAGAAGGCGGCGCTGGAGGCCATATGGCACATCCATTTGATTTTGTAAATACAGGAGCTAAATTAGTGGATGTATTTTCTAAATCTGTAAAGTCATTAAAACAAGGCGCTGGCAGTGTTAAAATAGATGGTGTAAATGCTAGTATTCGTTTGGTAAATGGACAATTTGTGATGGATCGTGGTAGCGCAAAACCACTTGATATCAAAGGAATGCGACCAGAAGACTTGCCTAGTCGATTTGAACCAGGCCACGGATTTATAAATATTGGTACCAAAGTAATTAATATTTTTGATGAATCAATTCCTAGTACAAAATCAGAATTAAAAAAATTAGGATTGTTAGATAATCCAAATATATTGTTTAATATAGAATATGTAGAAGGACAAACCAATGTTTTGGGTTATGGCGAAATAGGAAACTTTTTAGCTATTCACGGATTGAAAGAAATTAAGCCAAAAACATTTGGTAAAGATGGAAGTGTTAAATCGAGAGTAGCCAGTGAAATTCCATATGACAAAATAGCGATGCAATCTTATATAAATAAATTAAATAAGATTGCTATGAAGTATGGATTTAAGGTGCTGGGTAGTGTTGATACTACTTTCAAATCAGAACCAAAACTAGCAAGTGTTTTAACTCAACCAGTTACATTGTATCCAACGGGTGAAGCTGTAACTAAGTCTTTGAAGGATTGGTTGAAAGGTTTGAAGTTTACAACTCCACTAATTACAAGAGAACAATTTTTGAAAGCGGTTGAAAGTAGAAATATTAGTCAAAATTTTGCTGGGCAAGATTTAAATAAAGTGGTAAGTGATACAATTGTTTATTTAACTACGATTAAATTAGGCGATGAAATATTAAAAAATGCTACAAGTGAAATCGGAGATCTAGATAAACATGAAGGTATAGTTGTAAGAGATACCAGTATTAGTTCTAACCCATTTAAAATTACAGGAAGTTTTATTATAAAAGGTCTCGGAAGTAAGTTTAAGAAATAAAATAAATACGTATTTGTTATGAAAAAAGCATCAGGTAAAAGTAATCTATCAATTGTAAAAGATTACGTCGAAGGCAACCGTCCATTTGTACAGTTTGGTTACGATCCCAATTTAAACAATAATAAACGCAAAGAAGGTGAAGAGTGGGAAGACTCACAAGGTAGAAAGTGGATTTGGAAAAATGGTGTAAAACGTAGAGTTCCAAAGAAAGCTAAAATTATCAACGAACAACGTTGTAAAGAATGTAATATGGATGTTCGGTGGGGGAATTATTTAGATGATCGTGTATGGCCAAAAACGGGCATGTGTTACGATTGTTATATTAATTTTCAAACCAATCTGAAATTGATTGGTATGTTTGAAATTTACAACGAACTTCAAGATTTGAAGAATGAACGTAGTATTTTAGAAGACTATAAGAAAAAATTTGAAGAAAGCAAAAAATTTTGTGAAGAAAATCAAGGTAAACCAGTTGAATTTTTAGAAGAAGATGGTTCTTTTGAACGATGGGAAGGTATTCAAGATTATAATAAAATACTAGAAGATTTAAATAAAGATTTGGAGTTACTCTATAAACGTTTAGAAGAACTAAATGCCAAAATAAAAGAGTACGAAGAACAATATGAGTCAGCAAAATCTCAGAGAAATAATAAAAAGTGAGTATAAGAAGTGTATAGAAGATCCTATATACTTCATGAAAAAGTACGTTAAGATTCAACATCCTATAAGAGGAACAGTTGGATTTGAACTATACCCATTTCAAGAAGAGGCTTTGGAAGAGTTTGTTGATAATCAATTAAACATTGTTCTTAAAAGTCGTCAGATGGGTATTAGTACTCTTACCGCCGCATATAGTTTGTGGTTAATGACGTTCCACAATGATAAGAATATTCTTTGTATTAGTATTACTCAAGAAACCGCAAAAGAAATCGTTACCAAAGTAAGATTTGCAAATGATAATCTTCCAAGTTGGTTGAAAGTTCCTTGTGTAGAAGACAATAGATTATCATTACGATTGAAGAATGGATCTCAAATCAAAGCGGTATCATCTGCCGGTACCGCAGGTCGTTCATCAGCTCTATCATTACTAATTATTGACGAAGCTGCATTTATCGATGGTATTGAGGAAATTTGGCTGTCTGCTCAATATACATTATCTACCGGTGGTAGAGCTATTATATTAAGTACTCCCAACGGCGTTGGTAACTTCTTCCATAAAACTTGGGTTGAAGCTGAAGAAGGTAAAAATAACTTCAAGACTATACGATTGCCATGGCATTTACATCCAGAAAGAGACCAGACTTGGAGAGATAAACAAACAGAATTGTCGGGTGTGAAAGGAGCCGCACAAGAATGTGATTGTCTATGGGGAGACTCTGTTGTTAGAGTTAAAGATAAATTGTCTGGAAAAGAATTTGATATTTCTTTGGAAAAGTTATATTCTGGGGATTTACAATTATATGTATAATACATGAATGTGATTGCGACTCATACGCATATGCCTAAAAATTATGCATCTATAGGATGGAATAAAATCAAACAACAATTAAGTTGTGAAACAGATTTATATTCAACCGAGGAAACAAAATCCGAATTGTTAAAAAACGATTATTATAAATTTTTATTTGGTCGTGCAAAGAATAGAACTTTGATGAAACAAAATCCAAAATTATACAAATCTATTCTTTTTCATACGGAGATTCTAGAAAAATCATTTAAACAACAACAAAGTTACAAGGGATGGTATAGTTTTTCGTACCGAATTCGTTTTATTGTTGAACATAACTACGATTTAATAAAATTGAAATGTCAATGTGGAAAAAAAATAACATGGACTAAATATTGTCGTAGATGTCCTGAATATCATAAAACCCAGACCGGTAAATCACACACTCCGGAAACAAAACAAAAAATGAGAGTATCCGCGTTAAAGTATCTATCAGAAACAAAAGGACAAATTATACCCCGTTATAACAAGAGATCAATACAACTGATAGAGGAATTTGGTAATAAACATGGATATACATTTAGACATGCTGAAAACGGAGGTGAGGTTTTTCTTAAAGAACTTGGTTATTGGTTGGATGCATATGATGAGAAAAATAACGTCGTGTTGGAAATATATGAAAAAAGACACTATAAAAATGGTAAATTGAAACAACGAGATTTCCAACGAGAAAATGAAATTAAAAATTTATTAGGGTGTAAATTGTTCACGATTGACATATGAATCATTCGAAAATTAAACTAAATACTAGATTTCAGATTTTGACTCCGACTGGATATCAGGATTTTTTTGGAATCAGAAAAGTAAAAAAAGATTGTTATTATACCATTTTATTGAGTAACGGAAAAATAATAAAATGTTCGGATAATCATTCATTTATTTACAACAACGTCGAGGTTCGATCTCATGATATCAGTATTGGATCAAAAATATCAGGAGTTGATGGTATAGAGGTGGTTGTTGTATCAATAGAAAAATTTGAAAACACGATTGATTTGTATGATATAGTAAATGTATCAGGTGGTAATATTTTTAATGTAGATGGAATTGTTTCACATAATTGTGATTTTTCTACTTCTGGTAATCAAGTTGTTAGTGTAGATGTTCTTGAGTTTTACAAACAAACATATTTAAAAGATCCTATAGAAAAACGTGGTAACAATCAAGATTTATGGATCTGGGATTATCCAAATTACAGCAAAAACTACATATTGACGGCGGATTGTGCTAGAGGAGATGGTGGAGATTTTAGTGCATTTCATGTTATTGACATTGAAACAATGGAACAAGTGGCTGAATACAAAGGTCAACTAACCACTAAAGATTACGGTAATTTATTAGTCAGTGTAGCTACTGAATATAATAACGCATTGTTAGTTGTAGAAAATAACAACGTAGGATGGGGAACTCTTCAACAGATTATAGATAGAGACTATCAGAATACGTTTTATAGTGCAACCGATCTTACTATTGTAGATGTAGAAAAGTCTTATAGTAATAAATTACACGCGCAAGATAAAAAATTAGTCGCTGGGTTTACAACAACGAGTAAAAATAGACCATTAATAGTGAGTAATTTAGAGTTATTTTTTAGACAAAAACAAGTTATAATCAAATCAAAACGGTTATACGAAGAATTGAATGTATTTATTTGGAACGGACCGAAAGCCGAAGCGATGAGAGGTTATAACGACGATTTGGTGATGTCTATTGGTATAGGATTATGGGTTCGTGAAACTGCTTTGAGGCTTAGAAACGATCAAATTGCATATAATAAAGCTATGATTTCTAAAATATCCAAAGTAACAAGTCCTGTAATATTACCTAGAGAAATTAGCTCTATACCGGATTATCAAAAGACACTTGAATTTTCCGTTAATGATAAAAAAGAAAGTTTAACTTGGTTATTGTAAATACTTATATAATAGAATAATATATGGCTGATCAATCATTTCAGGAATTAAGAAATCGTTCATTGTTTGCACGTTTGAAACGTTTGTTTTCAAACGATGTAATTGTTAGAAACATTGGCGGTAAAAAGTTAAAGGTAGTTGATACCGATGAAATTCAATATGCCACGGATCGTAATAGTTTAAGAGATCGTTTTAATAGATTACGTACTACTTCATATAATCAATATACCAGAGATTTCAATCTATCATATCAAAGCAGTCGTGTAGAACTATTTCGTGACTATGATACGATGGACATGGATCCAATTCTAGCATCTGCTTTGGATATCTATGCCGATGAATGTACCACGCGAGATGAAATGGGGGAAATTTTACAAATTAAATCCAGTAATGATGAAATTAAAAACATACTTCATAACTTATTTTATGATATTCTAAATATTGAATTTAATCTATGGAGTTGGACTCGGTGTATGGTTAAATATGGAGATTTTTATCTTCGTTTACATATTAGTCCGGAATACGGTGTATATATGGTTGAACCGTTAAGCACTTATTATGTCACCCGAGTTGAAAATGCACATTTGCAAAACAAAAATTTTGTAAAATTTCAAGTTAATCTTCCATATGGCAATAAAATGGAAGATCTTGAAAATTATCAAATTGCACATTTTAGATTATTAAGTGATAGTAACTTCTTGCCATACGGTAAGAGTATGTTGGAAGGTGCTCGTCGGGTTTGGAAACAATTGAGTTTGATGGAAGATGCAATGTTAATTCATCGTATCATGCGTGCTCCTGAAAAACGTATCTTCAAAGTTGATATCGGCAATATTCCTCCAAATGAAGTTGACAATCATATGGAACGAATTATGACTCAGATGAAAAAGGTTCCATATGTAGATCAACAAACAGGCGATTACAATTTACGTTTCAATTTACAAAACATGGTTGAAGATTTCTTCTTGCCAGTTCGTGGTAGTGATAGTGGTACAAGCATTGATAATTTGCCCGGATTGGAGTGGACAGGTACAGACGATATTGAATATCTTCGCAATAAGATGATGGCCGCACTTAAGATTCCAAAAGCATTTTTAGGATACGATGAAAGTTTAAGTGGTAAAGCTACGTTAGCGGCTGAAGATATTCGTTTTGCTAGAACGATTCAACGTATACAGAGAATTATTGTAAGTGAATTAAATAAGATTGCCTTAATTCATTTATACAGTCAAGGATATCGCGATGAATCACTTGTTGATTTTACGTTAGAGTTGACCAATCCATCTACTATTTTTGAAAAAGAAAAAATAGATGTTTGGAAGAGTAAAGTTGAAGTATCTAAAGACATGCAAGAAAATAAGTTTTTTAGCAAAAAGTGGATTTATGAAAACGTGTTTGGTTTAAGTGATCAAAACATGATAGAGTTACAAAAACAATTAGTCGATGATGCTAAAGGTACTTATAGATTTAAGCAAATTGAAGACGAAGGTAATGATCCGGCGATTAAGTTTTTGCAATCAAGTGAAGAAAAAACGGATGGAGAAGGTGGAGGAGATGAACCTCCCTCTGACAGTGGATTACCCACAGGAGATTCCGATATAAATTCAGAACTATCAGGTAATAAAAAAGAAGAACCCCAAAAAGAACCAACTAAAGAACCATCTAAAGAACCATCTAAAGAACCAACTGGAGCTGCGGGGTCAACTCCTCCAAAATTGTCCGAAAGAGATCAAAGTGGTAGAAAAGATGCTCGTAAATATCGGTTTGGAGAGGATCCCTTGGGTACGCTAGAAAATAACAGACGAAGTGATCTATCAGTAACACACAAATATAAAAACAAATCTCCATTATCATTGGAATCGTTGTCAGGACTTAATGATATGTTAAATACAGTTGATCAAGAAAAACAAATTTTAAGAGAGGGAAACGAAAAATCCTTTATGGATGAAAGAAATATAAAAGAATAAATACAAATACTATATATTTAAATAGTTCTTATATATTTATAAATAATATTAATATTATGCATAAGAAAGCAAAACATTCAAAATTTAAGAATGCTGGAATATTGTTTGAACTTCTTACGCGTCAAATTACTGCAGATATTTTGGCGGGTAGAGATGAATCATTTACTAAAAATTTAATGTTTAAATACTTTCACGAAAGTAAAGAGCTTGGTAAAGAAGCACAGTTATACAATTTTGTTTTGCATCAAACCAGCAAAGATACCACATCCGCAGATCGTATTTTAAATGTTGTTTTACAAACACGTTCAAAATTAGATGAACGTGAATTGAACAAACAAAAATATAACGTAATCAAAGAAATAAAAGAAAAGTACAATATTGATGAATTTTTGAAGAACAAGATTCCCAATTATAAATTATACGCTTCTATTTATAAACTATTTGAAAATCAAGTAGAATGTGAAGTTAAGTTTGATATAAAAGAGTTAGTCGAGTCCAGAGAATATATCGTTGAAAATTTAACTAAAGAAAAAAAGAATAGTGAAGAAAGTTTGGATGTTTATGGAAGTCAGAGTGCAGAAGTAAGATTGTTAGCATATAAATTCTTGATTGAAAATTTTAACACTAAGTATAGTAATTTGTTACCTTCACAAAAGAAACTACTTAAAGAATACATTACAAATATTAGTAATTCAAGTAAATTTACTAAATTTGTAAATGAAGAGTATAAAAGAATAAGCATTTTATTGAAAGAAAATTTACAAACTGTAAATTCCGATGTGGTTAAAATTAAAATAACAGAAGTTGTTAATCAGTTTTCAAATAAAAACGTTGCGGGTGTGGTAAAAGAAAATCAGTTAACTTCATTGTTGAATGCATACGAATTAGTTGAAGAACTTGAAAAGTTAAAGAATGAAGGTACATCTAAAAAAGAAAATTAAAGAACTTTTACATAAGTTAAAAGTTAAAAACGAAGCTAGTATGACTGGTACGGCTCCTGTAGCATCGGGTCCTGTTGCGGTAGGAGGAGATGCTGCTAGAACGCCATTTGCATTTTCAAAAAGAGGCACTCGTCCTTCAACTTATAATCAATTGGGTTATAAATTAGCAAAAAATATTAAAAAGAGTCCAAATTTTAAATTAGAAAATCAAGTTTATAGTCAACCTTCATATACAACACCATCTTTTAATATAGAACCAACCAATACATATTTTGACAAGAATGGATTGGTGCAACACAACGATCCCAACATTGATCCAAATTTAATAGGATATAAACAAGGCAATCTGCCTGTAACCGAAGGTTTTAATGGATTGAAATACGAACAAGAAGGACAAAAACCTTTACAACAAAACGTTAAACAGTCTTTACCAACCAATTCAGTTCAACCACTCAAACAACAATCTGTTACACCACCCACACAATCGGCTGTTCAACCGTCGGTTAATATTAAAAATTATGATGTTTTACCAGATTTCACGTCGTTTGATACCAAATTAAAAAGTAGCACAGAATCTTTAAAAAACAATTTACAAAAAACTATTCAAGATAAAATTTTGGGTAAAAAAATAGTGGTAAGAGCTAGCAAAGGATATAAGCAACCAGAAACAGATTATACAATAAATGTTACAGGTGTAGCAATAGATTACTACTATGATAGATATGTTATTATTATAATAGGACGTGAAGAAAATAAACAAAAGGTTGCTAAGTTTTTCATTAAACCCGGATTTTCAATAAAAATATTAGGCACAGCGGAGCTTAAACCTAAAGATAAATATCAGGTAGCTAAGTCTCAGGCATTGGTAAGTCCACAACAATCGGCTACACCAACAAATACGGTGACTTCCGATGAAGAAGAAGCTTCAAAAACACCAGACGAAACTTCTTCTAAGAATCAACAACAATCTCCTACACAAGTAAAAGTATAATATGAAACAAGTATTAATAGACGTATTACCATTTGAGTTTAAAAAATCGTCATTGAATGAATCTTATTCAGATGGAAAAATGGTAGTGACAGGCGTTCTTCAACGTGCTGATGCAAAAAATCAAAATGGTAGAGTATATCCATCCGAAATTTTAAAAAGAGAATCGGAGAAATACATGGACAATTTCGTAAAACAACGTCGTGCCATGGGTGAATTAGACCACCCCGAATCTTCCGTTGTAAATTTGAAAAACGTTAGTCATAATATTATTGACATGGGATGGGACGGTAAAGATTTGATGGGTACGGTTGAAATTTTACCAACTCCAAGTGGTAATATTTTGAAAGATCTTCTTAAGGCTGGTATTTTGTTGGGAATTAGTAGCCGGGGACTGGGATCTGTTAAAAAAGATATGAGAGAAAACGCAGATGTTGTACAAGACGATTTTGATTTAATAGCGTTTGATTTTGTTAGCAATCCAAGTACACAAGGAGCGTTTATGTATCCACAAGGAAAAATAAATGAAAGTGTCGATCAATCAAAAACAATTATTAATCCTTATAGTAACGTTGAAAGAATTATCCACAACATTCTATCAGAACTATAATATTTATAAAGTATGAAATTAAAACATTTACTAGAAAATTCGACTGAACACGCATATACTCCACTTACCGTATATGAAAAGAAAAATATGGTTGAAACTATCAAGGCTTATAATCAATATCGCAAAGGATTAAAAGCTGAGGGAGTATATGCTACCGCTCAAAAAATAATGGAGGCCGTTAACTTGGCCGAACGTTATGCTTTAAAAGAATGTGGCGATTGGATGGAAGCTAAGATGGTGGAACGTGACATGAAAGAAATCAAACGTGATGCCGCTAAAATGTACGAAGAAGCACAAAAAATGAAATCCATTGAAAAACAACTAGAAATGTTGTATGAAGAAGTTGGTCGTCGTTTGGAAAGATATTTTGAAATTGCGGATATCACTCCGACAACCGACACTAAGTCTTTAACTGATTCATCGGAATTGAATCAATAAATTCAATCATTTTATTAAACGTTTCAAAAACGTATTTTCTATTTGTTTCTAATACATAGCCTTCGTCAGTTTTATAGACGAAGGCTTTTGTTTTTTCATTTTCCATTTTTATTGATGGAATTTCAATTTCACTAAACATTTTGTATTCATCATCAATACGAAAATTCATTTCTCCCAACATATCCAATTCTTTAAAATCCCATCCATTTGGGTGGTCAATATCTTCTAGTTTATAAATTTTTACATCTTCTTCAAAATTATCATTATTAATAAAATTAATTAGTTTAGGACTTTTATAATTGTTATAATTATTATTCATTGAACGCACGTCGGGATTAGAATAAGGGTTTTCTTCTCCGGTTCTTTTAATATTTTTATAAGATTCCTTTTTATTATTTATATGTTTATTAAAGTTTGGATTGAAATTGTATGGCATATTAAATGGATCCGAAAGTTGTGTTAATTCTATCAATAAAATCAGTAAGAGTTTTTGTTTTTTCAGAAATGTTACGATCATCAAAACTACTACTTAACAAGTCTAATATTTCTTTTTCCGTTTTGTCAGGAAAAGTTCTTTGAATAAAACAAGCATATTTGTATGTACCATCATTTTTATCAATTAATTTTTTAAATACAAATTTTTTGTTAGTACCATTACTGCTTACTTCAGTATAAATTTCGTTATTTTGTTTATCTATTTTAAAAGTTGTTTTTCCAAATCCAGAAAATCCAGTTTGTTTACCCTGAAACATTTCATATTCCTTTTCATCAAACGGTACACCAACTTGTTTTGATAAATGTTGTTTGAAACTTACTCCCTTTACTCTTTTTACTTTACTTAAACTATATTCATTTTCTTTTATTTGATTTAAAATTTCTTTTAATTTAGTAAAATGTTTAACGCTACTGGGTTTAATGGTACGTGCCATTTTACGAACGTTAGAAGATACATCATTGTTATTAACATTACCTTTTTGTATGGCTCTCACCAATTTAAATAGATTTGCTTGTTTTTGACTTTTTGCAGGCATATATCAATAAATATAAACTTTTTTATTATATTTTGATTTTTATTATATATTTATTAATCAAATACATCATTCTTTGATGTGACTTAAATTTATCTTCTTTGGAGTTCTTAATAACTTCACAAACACATAACAATAAGAAAGGCAGTAATATAATATGAGCGATCTATTAAAAGAAAGTATCGCGGATGCTAAAGCTGTACGTGAAACGGCACTAGCAAACGCAAAAAGTTTTCTCGAAGAAAACTTTGCAGCAAGCGTAAAAGAAATGTTTGCTGAAAAACTAAAGGAAGAAATGGCTGAAGACGATTCCGCCGAAGAAACCGAAGGAGATAAAATTGAAGAAAAATTGGGATCTTCAGGTATCGGCAAAGATGATAGCAATCTTGCTTCTAAACAACATCCCACAAAACCTTCTACTGTAGCAAATAAAAACACAACTCCCGCCGGTAAACAAGAATTTGATGTAAAATTGGAAGAATCTTCAACAGAAGATGGCGCCGAAGTTACAAGTGAAGAGTTGGATGAAATTCTAGCAGAATTAGAAAGCGAAGTTTCTGAAAATACAGAAGGTGCTTCAGACGTAGCAGAAGTTGACGATTCTTGTGAAATGGACGAAGAAATCAGTTTGGATGAACTTCTAGCTGAATTAGAAGGTGAAGAAGCCGCGCCAGCTCCTGCTCCAGCAGCTGCAGCTCCAACACCAGCTCCAGCAGATCCTACAGCAGTTCAAGTGCCGGCAGCTCCAGTAGCACCTGCCGCTCCTGAAGATCAAACTCAGATGCCAGGTCAAGTACCCTCTCCTGTAGCTGAAGGCGACGTTACAGCCGACGAAATGGCAGAAGCACTAATTGCAATTAACGAAGAAAACGAAACTCTTAAGAAACAGTTGGGTGAAGCACTGAATACCGTAAAATATATGAAGGGTGTTCTAGCCGAAACCAATTTATTGAATGCTAAGTTGCTTTATACCAATAAACTATTTAAAGGTAAAGGTTTAACCGAAGATCAAAAGCTTAAGATCATTAACACTTTCGACTTGACCAAGAATATTCGTGAAGTCAAGTTGGCATATACAGTTTTGGCCGAATCACTTAATTCCGGTGCATCAGTTGTCAAGAAAAAGACTAATACAACTGCTCAAACTATCACCGAAGGTTTGGCAAGCAAACCAGTATCATCAACAAAGCCTGATTCTACCATTGTAGAACCTCAAGCCGATGTGATGACTTCAAGATTCCAAAAACTCGCAGGAATCAAGAAGTAAAATTAGTTTGCGAGTAAAAACCTAACAGTAATTAATATAGAAAGAAACAAAATATGAGTATGGATGTAAAGAGTCTATTGACAAATAATATGAATCCACAAGCCAAATTGATGGCTGAAACCCGTGGATTACAAAACAAATGGGAAAAGACAGGCCTACTAGAAGGTTGTGCTGGTGTTGAAAAGGCACACATGTCTATCCTCTTGGAAAACCAAGCAAAACAATTGCTTGACGAAGCAACCACCACTGGTACTTCTACCAGTTCTGAACAATGGGCTGGCGTAGCTCTTCCATTGGTTCGTCGTGTGTTCGCTGAGATCGCTGCGAAGGAATTCGTAAGCGTTCAACCAATGAACCTACCATCAGGTCTAATTTTCTATTTAGACTTCAAGTATGGTACAACCGCTCCTGGTACCGACTTACGTAATTTGAATAACGGTAGTGCTAAAACCACACGTGCCGGTAAACAATTGAACGATAGTTTGTTCGGTGGTACAGGTAAGAAATTGGGTTCTACCGACGACGCTGTTCGTGGTTTATATGGTCAAGGCGCATATGCTTATTCAGTTCGTCCAGTAAGTAGCTCTGCTATTACACTAACAAAAGTAGCAGGTACTACATCCACTGGTAATACAATTCAAACAGCTTCTTGGAATGACGTGCAATTTGCTAGCGAATTGAGTTCGTCCGTAGTAGCTAAGAAATTGTTCAAGGTAATCTTGAATCATGACGACAATACTTCCGGTATTGCTGCTAATGGATATGTATATAATGCAGATTTAAACGCAGCTCGTTCATTCAATTTAATCTCAGGATCAACTACACCAACTACCTTACAAAGTAGTGGTCTCGTATTGAATACATACACTAAGGCAATCAATACAGGCAGTTTGGGAGATCCATTCTATCAAACCGTATATATCGTATCAGCATCTAACAGTGCATTTGGCGGTGCGTCAAGCAAGGTTAAATTGATCTATAGTCTACAACCTACCGACAACCTACGTGGTGATTTTGAAGCTGGCAAGACTGCCGGTGAAGGATCCGGTACGGCCGGTAACGTTGCTACACAAAGCATTGATACCGATATCAGTATCCCAGAAGTTAACTTGGTACTAAACAGCGAACCTATCGTTGCTAAAACTCGTAAACTAAAGGCAGTCTGGACCCCAGAATTGGCTCAAGACTTGAATGCTTACCACTCTATCGATGCAGAAGCAGAACTTACTGCTCTATTGAGTGAATATGTAAGTATGGAAATTGATCTTGAAATCCTAGATATGTTGAACGAATCCGTTCAAGGTATCACAACCGAAGCTTGGTCCGCCCAAATCGGCGTTGAGTTCAGCAAGTCAATCAACGCAACAACCGGTGAAGCAGTCTTCACACGTAATGCAAACAGTTCACCAAACCGTACTGCTTACGTAAAGAGCACCTGGTTCCAAACTCTTGGTAACAAGATTCAAAAGGTGTCTAACACAATCCAAAAATTGACCCTCCGTGGTGGTGCTAACTTCTTGGTCGTAAGTCCAGACGTAGCAACAATCTTGGAATCAATCCCAGGATATGTTGTAAACACTGACGGCGATCAAGCTAAGTTCGCAATGGGCGTAAGCCGTGTTGGTAGCTTCGCAAGTCGCTTCCAAGTTTACAAGAACCCATACATGACCGATAACGTAGTATTGGTTGGTTTCCGCGGAAACAACTTCCTAGAAACCGGTGCTGTATATGCTCCTTATATCCCACTAATCCAAACTCCATTGGTCTATGATCCAGTGAACTTCACACCACGTAGAGGCGTAATGACCCGCTACGCTAAGAAGGTAGTGCGCCCAGAGTTCTATGGAAAAGTATTAATCGGTGATCTCGATACCGTATAATACTTAGTAGAAATAAAATAACTCAAAAACCCCAACGAAAGTTGGGGTTTTTTATTCAAAAAATTGGTTATTATTTTGTACAATTATTTCTTGAACTTCTTCTTTGAATGAAGCATTTTTGGGGTAATCAAGAACTTTATGTTTTAGTGATTTGACAAGTTTCTTGTTCTCTATTTTGTTGCTAATAAATTTGATATAACGATACTTGCCACTTTCACGTTTACGCCAAAATGTTCTACCTATACGTTCTTTAAGTTTATCTACACTGTGTGTTTTCCACTTAGCATATACACTTCTACTGTGTATCCATTTATAATTTGGAGGTCCATCTAAACTAACACTATAGTTGGGCATTAGTGCTACATCAACATAATTGTCTCCTTGAAAAAGAAAGCCCGTAGCTTGGTATATTGTACCTTTATGTCCTACTTCACTATCAGCATAACTTAAAATACATTTTATGTGGGGGTGTTCTTTATTGAGTAATCTAAAACTTTCAGCTATACAATAACTTTCTATATTCTTGCCGTAACCGTCTGCAATCCACAGTCTTGTTAATTCTAACACATTATTGTTAACAAGTAGTGGTGATATACTGGTACTGGCGTTTCTACCCACGGCATTTCCATATACCAATACACCTATTAATCTTTCGTTAAATCCACCAAAGAATGTACTCTCAATATATTCTTTGTAATAAACTCCATAAGCTACTGTACATAGACTCCATTTGTGAGTATAATGATTCTTTTCAATAAGTGTTTTTGCAACATTCTTATTGATGCTTTTGAGGTAAATTAATGTGGGATCAAAATACTCGGACATAAAACAAGTATATCATATGTTTGTCAAAATACAAGTTTTTATATTATGTTTGATATTTATATTATATGAAAATTTTTATTTTATCAGTTTTATCTCTTAGTGTATTAACCAGCTGTAAAACGCCGAATGTAGATAAAATACAAAAAACAAAAGACGCTTTGACCGAAACCAGAGTAGAAAAGGCTAAAAATAACGATGAAAAATTGCAAGTTGTTTCTACACTTGCGGCGGGTACAGATTATTCTTTGAAAGCTGTAACAAATCCGCCTGTACAAGTTAAAACTGCTTTAGACTATAATAGTAGAATATTAAGTATTGCGGGCAATCCAAATGTTGATGAACTAAACAAGATGAAACAAATTACGGATTTGTTGAACAGTGAAATTGAAAAAGAAAAAGAAAAGGGTGGTAAATTATTAAAAGAAAAAGATGTATTAATACAAGATTTACAAAATAAACAAAAAGAAATACACGATAGATACGAAGCTCAAATAAAAGGACTTGAAATACAAGCTTCTCAGGTTGCTAAAAAAGCTGATGCTTTACAAATAACCGTTGATGAGGTGAACAGTTGGATGGGATTAGGTGGAGTAATGTATGGATTAAAAAGATTTGTAACTATAGGTGTTACAGGAATATTAATATTTTTAGTGTGTTTTATGGTTTTAAGATTTTTGGCAGCGACGAATCCTATTGCAGGTGCAATATTTTCAATAGTCGAACATATAGTTGGCATGTTCATTAATATTTTAAAAGGACTTGCTCCGAAAGCTTTGCAATTTAGTAATCATATTGAATTGCCTATCTTTAATAAGTACAAAGATACTTTGGATACGGTTGTGGATACACTTGAAAATTTAAAAACCATTCAAAAAAGAGCTAATGTTCAAGTAACATTAAACGATGTGTTTGTTGAATTAGATAAAAATTTAGATTCACAAGAAAAGATTTTAGTAGGAGAATTAAAATCAATTAATAAATATGGATAATATTTATAACTATGATCAAATTTAACGATTTAATGGATAATGAAGAGTTGTGTGGCATGACTCTTGCACAAGACGCAGTTGTTAGTGATAATTTAAAATATCATCTTGAAAAACAAATACCATTAAGTGAAAATATTTTTAGAACTTATAGCGATAGTTATTTTGAGTTGTTGGAAGAAGTTCGTAGTTTATATCTCAACAACCAAATTGAATTATGTGATCCAGACGCTGAATTGGTGGAAAGTGATCTTGGTAAAAAAGAACTCTTCGAAGGTAGAGAAGTTTATTTGGATGCACCTATTGAAGTAGATGAAGACATTTTGATGGAAGCTAAACATCGGGGTAGAAATGTCACTCTTAATAGACCAATTAGAACTCCAGGCGGACCAAAGAAGTATGCTGTGTATGTAAAATCAAAAAGTGGCAAAATTAAAAAAGTAACATTTGGAGATCCTAATTTGAGAGTCAGAGGTCGTAGTAAAGCTCGCCGTAAGAGTTTTGCTGCTAGACATAAATGTGCACAAAAGAAAGATAGAACGACTGCTGGATATTGGAGTTGTCGTAGTCATCGTATTCGTAGTTTAGGCAATAAAGGCAGAGGCAAGTACTGGTAATGAATCTGCCGTTCACAGAAAAGTTGTTGGGTAATAATCAGTATATAAGAGAATTTGATGCTGATGTAGATACTCATGAATTAGAATGGCATATAGATCGTGAAGATAGAACAATAGAAGTTATAGAAAATGTGGATTGGCAAGTTCAATTAGATAATAATCTACCACAATTACTTAGAGAAACAATATTTATACCTAAAGAAACATATCACCGTGTAATAAAAGGTAACGGTAATTTAAAAGTAAAAATAACAAAACACATATGAAACTTATAGATTTATTAAACGAAGTAAAAATGTATAAAAGTTTGGGTTTGACTGCTGACGGTATTATCCCACTAGATACGTTTGTATGTGAATGTAAAAATTGCGTAAATCAATCTCTATATGAAGCTATAAATGATGCCGATAACAATTTGAATATATATTTGACCGAAGCGAACAAAAAGGAGCCTATTAGTTATGAGCTGGCCGAATTAATGAAGAATATTATCCGTGACACTCGAGGAAGACTAAAACTATTGAGTGTATTAAGCGATCCAAAAACACTGAAGTCTTTCTTGGATGACAAAGGATATTTGACTGCAATTTTATATTTGGCTCCATCTGATTCATCGGGTCATGAAGTGTGTCCAAAGAAAAGTCCAGAATGTAACGCTGGTTGTTTGAATTTTGCTGGTAACCCTGCATATCTAAAAGCAAAATTAGCAGCAAGAACTAGAAAAACTCGTTGGTTGTTTGGTGATAAATTGACATCTGATGAGATGAAAAATATTCCTACAGATCCAAAAATTATAGATAGATTTTATGGCAAAGGTAGACCCGGACCAGAAGGCAAGCGTGGTAGAATATTGAACCCAATGCGCCCTGAAGACTTCATCGAAAGATTGCAAATTGAAATGGAGTTTTTGAAAAAAGTGGCTGATAAATACAATTTAAAGTTGGCAGTTAGATTAAACGGCACGAGCGATATTGATTTTCATAAAAAATTGGAAAGTTGGAAATTTGCAAATCCAGATGTTAAATTTTATGACTATACAGCTGTGTTTAAATGGGCAATGCAAAGTCTCGAAGATCCTTCAAACCCACATATGACTTTTTCAAGAAAAGAAACTTTACAAAATAATATAGAATGTGAAAAATATTTGAAGTCAGGCGGTAATATTTCTGCAATATTTGATGAATTACCAGAATATTATCGTGGTTATAAAGTAATTGATGCAGATAGAACCGATTTAAGATTTTTAGACGATGTTGATCGTCCGATTGATCCCGATACAGGTAAACCCGTGGGTGTAATCGCCGGATTAAAGATGAAGGGATTTAGGTTAAAGGACGCATTTGCATTGGGTATAATACAAAATAAGGGACCGGAAGATACATTTGTAATAAGAACCAAGGAATTGAGGGAAAGATTTGGAGATAAGTATTTTACACAAAAAATCTATTGGGGTGATCGTGCGCCAACAGAGCCAAACAATATTACTGCTAAACAGATCTATAAAGATAAAATCAAGAATTATTTAAATAAAATTTTAAGTAAATTGAAAGGTGCCGCCGATAAAACGAATTAAAAATATGATATGTAAATTAACAAATTATAAACTGTATATTTTTGTTGTTTAGATATTTATAATTAATGAGTGCTAATTTGGACCAAGACAGAGTGAGGTGGCCTGGGAGTGGAAGTGCTGTTAATAGCGGCAGTGTTCCATTCGGCTATTATCTAGACGAAACCTGTACATCAGGCGAGACTACATTTGAAAATGATTGTAGTAGCAGCGCGATGTGGGCAGCAAAACGTCTTGGATACCCGATTGTTGACATAGAAATGATTGATGTCAATTTTTATGCTTGTTTTGAAGAAGCTACGTTAGAATATAATCGTGTAATTAATGAATTTAATATCGTAAATAACTTAGTATCATTACAAGGTTTACCACAAAGTAAGTACGATAATTTAACCGGGTTGGCAATGAAAAGTACAGGGTTGCCTTATGTTGTACAACTAAGCAAACAATATGGCGCAGAAGCATTGGTCGGTGGAGAATATGAAGTAAAAAGAAATTATATTAGTATTACAGGCAGTAGCAATCCGGCTAATACAAATCAAGTCTATGACTTAAATGCTTTAATAGGCGAAAATATAGAACATCTTACTGGATCTAGAATAGAAGTGAAAAGAGTGTTTCATTACAGACCACCAGCTATAGCACGTATTTATGATCCATTTAGTATGACAGGTATGAGCTACAGCAACGTACTTACCGAAATGGGATTTAGCGCATATAGTCCAGCAACACAATTCTTAATGACTCCTATATTTGAGGATTTGGAACGTGTACAAGCAATTGAATTCAACGATATGGTTAGAAAAAGTGCTTATAGCTTTGAAATATTAGGAAACAACAAATTAAGAATATTTCCTATACCAACCGACAGTTTTAAAATTTATATAGATTATATCGTTGAAAGTGAACGTGATATAACAAACTTTTACAGCGGATCTCGTTACGAATATATTAGTGATCCAAGCGATGTGCCTTACGAAAATTGTACTTACTGCAAAATTAATCAGCCTGGCAAACAATGGATTAAAAAATATTTTCTAGCTTTATGTAAAGAAACACTCGGTCGTATTCTTCAAAAATATAGTACCGTTCCAATTCCGGGTGGTGAAGTTACATTAGACGGTGCCGAATTAAGATCCGAAGCTAAAGAAGAAAAAGACACTTTGCTTGAAAAATTAAGAGATATGTTGGAAAAAACCTTGAGGGTTACACAATTGGAAAACAAGGGCAAAGAAGGTGAAGAAATGCAAAAGATGTTAGCTAGAGTACCACTACACATTTATATAGGGGTTTGGGCGTTTTTATTAATATATATTAATATATGGACAAACATCAATGTGGTATCTGCGGTTTAAAATATAAAAGTACACGATCTTTATCAATTCATATAAAATCTTCACATAAAATATCAACTGAAGAATATTATATAAAATATATTAATATAAATAAAAGTGAATGTAGTTATTGTAAATCTAAAACAAGATTTGTGTCTCTAGGAGATGGGTATTCAAAATACTGTGGTATTAAATGTTCAAAAGTACATTATTATAGTGATGTAAATAATAGGATTTTTGTATCGGAGAAAACAAAGATTGCTATGAAAAATCCTATCGTTAAAGAAAAAATGTCTAAGTTTTTTTTGAAAAAAAAAATCAAAGGAAACTTTAGAAAAAATGAGCATATCCAGTAAAAAAAGATTTGAAGATGAAAATTTTAAAAAAAAGATATATACCAAAGAAAGAAATGAAAAAATATCAATAGCAAAAAAGAAATATTGGGATACACATCCGGAAGAGAAAAAACGTGTGGGTCAAATATGGAAAACGTTGAAAGAAGAAGACGAATCCAGGTGGAGGGAAAATTTATTAAGAGCATCTAGGTTAGGATTTAAAAAAATTTTTTCTCCATCAGGAAACACATCGTTGGAGGAAAAATTATATAAACAACTAGAGTTAGAAAATATAAAATATATACCACAATATGTTATAGATTATAAAGTATTTGACGCGTATTTACCTGATTATAATCTAGTAATTGAGGTAGATGGTATGTTTTGGCATCCAAAATCGTTGGACGAGTGTAAATATAAATTTCAAAAAACATCATATTTTAATGATTTAGAAAAAGAAAATTTATTAAAACAAAAAGATATAAAATTAATACGAATACGAGAAAATGAATTTCCAGAATCAATCATTAACGTTATAAATAAATAATATTTATATATTTATATATTATATGGCAGCCCCAGTAACACCACAATATCCAAAACAAAATCCAACCTTTCCCCAATATTGGACAAATGGTAGAAAAGATATTGGTATATATAATCCCAATTATTCGCCAGGAAGATATTTTTCTCCCAGAGACATTAATATGTTGAGTTCGGTTAATGCCGAATTGTTGGGTGATATTATTGAAAACGTAGTACAAGTGTTTAAGATCGCTACATATGAAACTGTTATCAACATATACGGCGAAAGTAGTAGTGAAAAAGGTAAAGTATTTTATCCGGGCATTAATATGACTGCTTTAATTCAACGTGAAGATTTAAATGCAGAAAATCAACAATTTGGTCCTGACAGAAAACAGGATATTGTTTATAGATTTAGAGAACGTGATTGTATAGTTACTAACTTTTTCCCTGAAATCGGTGATTTAGTTCTTTACAATGAACGTTATTATGAAATAGATAACGTTGTACAAGAACAATTTTTAGGTGGACATCCAGATAAATCATGGAGTTTGATAGTAAATACACACTATACTAGAATAAGCAAATTGAATTTGGTAGAAAGACAAACTTAATTTATGCCTTGGGGACCAAATAACATTAATGACAGTAATAATTCACCAAATCCCATTGAAAATAATAAAAATCAATCGGATGTAAAAAAGAATTATAATCGTGCATATGCAGTACGACGTGATACCGATAAAGAAAAAAATGTTACAATTACGTTATTGGATATAGATACGGCTATTATTACAACATTAGAAAGTCAATTAAAATTGCAGGTAAACGATAATGGTGAAACAATAAAAGTACCTGTAATATATGGTAATCCGGAAAGATGGGTTGCTATGAAAAAAGATGGTGGTATACGAGATAATCAAGGTAAAATTTTGTTACCAGCGATGATGATTCGTAGAAAGAGTGTTGAAAATAATAAAGAGTTAGCCACGTTTAATCGTTATTTGACGTATCAAACAATAATGAATTATTCGGAAAAAAATAAATACGACAGATTTGATCTGATGAATAAGGATCTGTTTCCGAGTAAGCCAACTAAACAAATACTTAACGTTTCTTTACCTGTACATATAAATGTTACATATGAATGTATTATATGGACGGATTATGTTGATCAAAACAATAAATTACTGGAACAAATAAATTATGCAGCAAAAGATTATTGGGGTGATCGTGAAAGATATAAGTTCAGAGCTAGAATAGATAATTATACTATAGATCAAGAAGTTAATGACGGCGAAGATCGTAATATTAAAACTACGTTTGATTTAAATGTAAATGCTTACCTTTTAAACGAAAATTTTACAACAAGTATGAGTGGTATCAAAAATACCACATCAAAGATTTTTACAGTAAGAAAAATAAGATTACAAGAAAATGCTGTTTCTTCTGCATCCGAAATGGATGATATTGTACATAACACGGATACTACAAATGTAAAAGATAAACCGTTTGACTATGTTGATATAACAGGTCAAGGTACAATGGAATTGCAACAAAATGATATTAAAAATAATACGGGGTATAACAAAATTGAACCCGGAAAAATTATTAAAACATTTTTTCACCCAGCTCCAAAGTCTTCAACAGATTATGGTGAAAATGGTTGGTTAGCTTATGATTCACAATACATTTATGTTTATCAATATCCATTGGGATGGTTAAAAAGAGAAATATCAACATTTGATTATGATTATAGCAGTCAAACTTATATAAGCGGATATGACTGTAATGGCAATCCTATTTATACCACGACAAATAGAAGACCCATAAATACCGCGTTTAGAATATTTCAAAGATTTCCAGATAAATTTTATCATCAAGTACCTTATCAATCAAGTGATTATGGTCAAGATGGATGGATAAGTTATGACGGTAGTTATTTTTATATTTATAGTCAAGGACAATGGCGACGTGTACCAATAAATGTATTTTCTCCTGTTACGGCTGATAATACATATTTGAGACCAGACGGCATTTCTTTTTATATAAGACCAGATGGAGTATCTATTTATTTAAGACCATAATTATATGCCAAATTTAACAGTATCAAACGTAATTGACACATTTATGCAATCTGCTACTCAAGCAGATGCTCGTACAGCTTTAGGTATATCCAGTATAGTAGGTAGTTCCGGTTCTGCTGGATCAAGCGGCAATTCAGGTACAAATGGAAGTAGTGGAAGTTCAGGCACAACGGGTACAAGTGGTAGTTCTGGATCAAGTGGTACATCAGGTAATAGTGGTACACACGGTACAAGTGGTGAAAATGGAAGTAGTGGTACAAGTGGTACCAGCGGCGTCAGTGGTATTTCAGGCGGTGCAATTTTATATTTTAATACGTCTGTACCACAATCTCCATACAAAGAAATTTCTATAACGCCTACCGGTAACATTGAAATAACTTCTAGTATCTTTATTGCTAGTGGTAGTACGTCAATATTAGAATCATATCAAACTCCTGTTGGATATCCAAATGTAACCAGTATTCCGGCCGGTATTTGGTCAATGTTTTTACACACGTCAAAACTAAACGCTTCGTCATCATTTGAAATATCAACAGACGTTTATGCTAGATCAGGTAGTTCAGAGGTTTATTTGTTTTCTACAGATCCAGTAGATGTTACGTCGGTTTTGGTGCCTAGTATGGTTATAACCGATGTATATGAGTCGGGATATAGTCTGTCCACACAAGATAGAATTGTAGTAAAGATTATAGCTAAAAATAAAAATGTCTTTACAGACAAAATAACTTTTTATACCGAAGGACAGTTACATTATTCATATTCACAAACTACACTCGGTTCCGTTAGTGGTACAAGTGGTAGTAGCGGTACAAGCGGCATTAATGGTAGCAGTGGTACAGGTGGTAGTAGTGGTAGTAGCGGTACAACCGGTAGTAGTGGATCATCTGGTAGTAGTGGTAGTAGCGGTACAAGTGGTACAACAGGTACAAGTGGTAGCAGCGGTACAAGTGGCAGCAGTGGTACGTCAGGTACAAGTGGCACAACCGGCAGTAGTGGTAGTAGCGGTACAACCGGCAGTAGTGGTACAAGTGGAATTAGTGGCAGTAGTGGCAGTAGTGGCAGTAGTGGCAGTAGTGGCAGTAGTGGTACCAGTGGTGTAGGAGGTAGCAGTGGTACAAGCGGCATTAGTGGTAGCAGTGGCACAAGTGGCACAGTTGGAAGTAGTGGTAGTAGCGGTACAAGTGGAAGTAGTGGCAGCAGTGGTAGCAGTGGTGTAGGAGGTAGCAGCGGTAGTAGTGGTTTAAATGGAAGTAGTGGTACAAGCGGTACTACCGGTAGCAGTGGTACAAGCGGTAGTAGCGGTAGCAGTGGCATTGGTAGTAGTGGCAGTGCTGGTTCAGCTGGTACAGGTGGTAGTAGTGGTACCAGTTTTGGTACGAGTGGTAGTAGCGGCAGTAGTGGTACAGGAATAAGCGGATCTGCCGGATCCGCTGGTACGGGTGGTAGTAGTGGTACCAGTTTTGGTACGAGTGGTAGTAGTGGAACTGACGGCACAAGCGGTAGTAGTGGAACTACCGGTACAAGTGGAAGTAGTGGAACTACCGGTACAAGCGGTAGTAGCGGTACAAGTGGAATTGGTGGTAGTAGTGGTACAAGTGGTAGCAGTGGAACTACCGGTACAAGTGGTAGCAGTGGAACCACCGGTACAAGTGGTAGCAGCGGTAGTAGTGGTACAAGCGGAATTAGTGGCAGTAGTGGTACAAGCGGAATTAGTGGCAGTAGTGGCAGTAGTGGCAGTAGTGGTACCAGTGGTGTAGGAGGTAGCAGTGGTACAAGCGGCATTAGTGGTAGCAGTGGCACAAGTGGCACGGTTGGTAGTAGTGGCACAAGCGGAGTCGGCGTTCCATCAGGCGGCACTACCAATCAAGTATTAGCAAAAGCAAGCAATGCCGATTACGATACTACATGGGTAAATCAAACCGGTGGCGGCGGCGGTAGCAGTGGTAGTAGTGGTAGTAGTGGTAGTAGTGTAAGTGTATCAGGTACTTTAAATAGAGTAATTAAATTTACAAGTTCAAGTACTATTGGGGATACGACAGCTCCATTAAGCGAATTTTCTGGAAGCATAGGTATAGGTGTTATTACGTCGTCAAATATATCTAATAAATTACACGTTTCTTCTTCAAGTAATCCGGTAAGACTGGAAGGATTGGTTTCTTCTTCAAATGATACTAGATTTATGTCTGTAAACGCAACCGGCGTTATAAGATTTAGAAATATTACTATAGGTACCGCTTCACCTACAGGCGGGTATGACGGCGATATATACTTACAATATACCCCATAAAAATAAAATAAAAATAAAAAACATATAAAATAAAGATACTTATATTATATAATATTTTATGCCTACAATTGCAAGTAATACATTAAGTTTACAAACAGATATTCCTACATGGGAGTGGACACGGTTTGCGCCTGCCGTAAGTTCAGCGATCAGTTCAACTTGTGCAGCCGACAACGGTGATTTTAATCAAGCTGAATATGGTAGATACATTTACTATTTAATCAGTGCCACACAATTTTTTAGGTATGATACATGGACAGATATGTATCAACAATTGTCGTCACCTCCGATTGCACCTGCAACATTTAGTTCAATGAAATTTTCAGGTGGGTTGGGCCCCGAAGGCATTACAATTGCAGCTACATCAAATTCTATAACAGTTGCTGCTGTAACAATGCAAAGTATGGTCGGTTATGATATTGTTATCGTATCTGGCACGGGTGCTGGTCAACGCCGTACAATTACCGCCGTGGCGGATCCGATTGCTATTGATACCGGAGTTGTAACTGCTGTTAGCAACACCATCGGTTCGCTAAACATTACCGATAGTACTAAATCTTGGAGTGGAAATATTCATGCTAATTATTCATTGCGTATAACAGGTAACACGGGTGTTAGCCAAATTCGTCGTATATTGTCAAATACAGCGACCGTTATAACGATGGGCGATACGACTCAGGCGAATAAATATTGGAATAATCCTGCTGTTTTTTCTCCGGCTATCGTTGCAACGGCAGGTTCTCAAGCGGTGTATGCAATTGAATCTCAAACATTAACCGTTGACAGTGCTTGGTCCGTTACACCGGACAGTACATCTGTTTATCGTATACAGTCTGGTATGGTAGGTTTAGTTAGTAGTGCAGCTGCTACACCATTTCATACCGTTCAAGCGTATGATATACTTACTGATATTTGGTACGTATTACCAGCATATACAAACATGTTTGCAGCGGTTGGTACAGATTGTACGATTGAAAGAACAACGGAAAATTCGTCTATTTGGTATAGAGGTAAAGCTAGTTCCGGCACAACAACTACTCTTGTAGATAATACTCTAGGTGTTAGTATGGCTGCGTGGTCAACAAATCAATGGTTAAATTATTGGGTCTATATTTATTCTGGAACAGGCGAAGGACAGATTCGTCAAATTGTAAGTAATACATCAAATACATTAACGTGGTCAAGTGCAGGTACCGCGCCCGATAGTACGAGTAGATATTTTATCATAGGATTTGACGCTGGCATAGCTACGTCAGGTGCATCAACTTCTATCACGGACAGTACGAAATCTTGGTCCGTTAATCGTTGGACAAATTATGTAGTACGTATTATGTCCGGTACAGGCGCTGGACAAGTTCGTCCTATTGCTAGCAATACATCCACAGCAATTACAATAATTGGTTCGTGGGATACAAATCCTGACAATACATCCGTATATACAATACAAGGAGATCCCGGTAAAGTATATATACAATTAGGCGGTATAGCCGGCATGTTGATTCATAATTTAGATTCAATGGTTGAAAGTTGGGGTCGTCAACAAGATTTTGGAATAGCAAGAAATGCTTCTGCTACGGTTGCTGGTAATTTACCAATTGCTATATCAACGTTAGCTAATGCTACAACTACAGCTACCGTGACAACTGCACATCCTCATCAATTTAGAATTGGTGATCTTGTAACTGTTAGAGGTGCAACCGACTCTAACTTCAACGTAACAAATGTTGTGATTGCTACTGTACCTACCGCAACTTCATTCACATACACGATGGCCGGTACACCAGCGGTTACTACAATCGTTGGTTCACAAAGCACAACAACGTTAACTGACGCAACAAAGAATTGGACCACAAATCAATGGGCTGGATTTACAGTTTATTTAAATACAGCCGCTGTTACCGCTGCTTCTGGTCTATCGACTGGTCAAGGTGTACGTATAGCAAGTAATACAGCAACAACATTAACATTTGTTGGTGTTGGTAATGCTCCTATAAACGGAGTATCTCGTTATAGTATTTGTGCGTCTTCTGCAATTGGTGCGGCAGATAGTGGTGTCGCGACAGGAACGCAAAGCACAACAACATTACAAGATACGACAAAAGTGGGTTCATTTACTGTAAATAATACTCTAAATAGTACAACAATCACGGTTACGGCTGTTGCATCTGGTCAATTGTTTGTCGGTCACGCTGTATCGGGTACAGGTATTCCTACTGGCACAGTAATTATTTCATTTGGAACGGGTACCGGTGGTGCTGGAACATACACTATTAGTCAAGCGTGTACAAGTACAAATACAGGTATAACTATGACTTCTGGATGGGTAGTAAACGGATATGCGGGTAAACGTGTTCGTATTCTTACTTCCGTAGGTGCTGGTCCACAAGAACTTGCAATCACTAGCAATACTAATAATACATTAACATTTTCTACTGCCACCGCGCCCACAAATGGTGTTAGTGGATATGTAATATTAGAATCTACTGTAAAAAGCACTGGTACAAGTATGAATTGGGCTTTCGGTACGAGTGATTCAAATATACGCGGTAGATATGCGTATATTGTTCGTGGAGGTGGTGTTATTGGATTTGATCGATGGGATTTAACCACCGATAGATTTAATTTAATGTTTACGTCACCCGCAACAGAAACATTAACGACCGGAACTATGACAGCATACGATGGTATGGATCGTATATTCTTCCATAAGGACGCTACACAACGTGTATATTCATTGGATGTTGTAACAGGAAAAATTAATGGTGGTGGTATGTTCCCATACGTCGCGCCGACCGCTGTACTGGGAAATCGTATGGAGATATTTACTACCAAAGATGGATTAAAGTATATGTGGTTAAATCGTTCTTCATTTCAAGAATGTTTTAGATGTTTAATATTTTGGTAAAATAAAATAGAAATATATAGATTAATAATATTTATATTATATGGCAGATAACGTAGGATATACACCGGGTGTAGGAGCAACAGTAGCCGCTGACGATATTGGAGGCATACTTTATCAACGCATCAAACCAACGTTTGGTGGCGACGGCGTAGCAATCGATGTTAGTGTTGATAATCCGTATCCTGTTGTTTCCAATCGTAACGATTCACTTTTAGCGTTGATGCAACGGTTAGTAAAGGTGAATGAATCAAGTCAAGTTGTTGATTCAGCACAACGTCAACGTATCACAATTGATTCTATAACCGCTGGCGTCGCGCTTCCAACAGTTACCACAGTTACCACAGTTACCACAGTTACCACAGTTACCACAGTCACTACAGTCACTACAGTATCATCGATTACAAATATAGCAGGTATTGGTACTGATCAAGCACAATTATTAACAAGAGGATCTAACACATCTGCTTGGTATGATATAGTAAGAAGTAGAATAACATAAATATTAAATTTTTTTATACATGGCAAATACATTTAAAAAAGTAATAGATCGTTTAATGTGGATACAAGTTCCGTCCGCACCGAATGCACATGCGGCTGCAACGTCAATGACAAGTGATCTCAGAAATGATACGTCACGTAATCCATTTGCATATCAATTAGTATCTAATACTGTATTGAATAGACAAAATATAATTACAAAAGGTTGGTCACTTGTAGTGTCGCCTGCTTTAGCAGGTACGTTTGGCGCTGGTTCTGCTATGACATTCGCCCCCAGCTTCGGTGCTGTAGGCACAATCGCGGCTGGTGCTACAACTACATCAGTAATATTATCAACAGCACTCGCAACCGCTGTAGGAACAAATATGTTAGCAAATCGTGGTGGTAGTGGTGATTACGGTTTTAAAATAAGAATTATAGGATTTGGTTCGGGAAAAACCGAAGAAAGATATATTGTAGCAAATACATCCGGTACCACACCTACAATTAACGTAGATTCTCCTTTTACGTTTACACCTGCTTCAGGTGACAGATATGAAATTTTGGGAGGTCGTGTATTTATGTTGGGAGCCGGTACAACTGCTTCCAATATTTGGAGAAGTTTTGAAGTAGCTACAAATACTTTATCTACAGGTTTAAGTACAACCGGATTACCTGCTACAATTGCAACTGATAGTGATTTTGTTACTTTAGACGAACAATATGTGCCTTATACGTTGATACCCGGTGAAGGAATGATAGTTGGATCAGGTACGTATAATAGCGGCAGTTTAAACTGTTTAACAGCTACAGCAACTGGTGCAAGTAGTTTAACAGGTCAATCATCTGGAGGAGACGCTGTAGTTGCAATTAATGAATATCGTAATTTTCAAATAAGAATTGTTGAAGATACTGGTACTCCTGCCGCGGTGGGTCAACGTAGAATTATAGCATCGCATACAGCGGGGACGAGTCCTGTATATACACTTGGTACGGCTTGGTCTACACAACCATCTAGTACAGCTAAATATGTAATTGAACTACCAAATTTAATTTTATTAAGAAGTTCAGGTACCACCACCGTTTACACGTGGAATTATACAGATGCATCTATAAACAACGGTACAAATACTATAGCTTCAAATGCTTGGTCTACAACTTATTTTGGAGTGGCACCGGCAGTAAATGCAAGTGGTGGCGTTTGGTCTCCTAGTTTTGGAATTGTCCCAGACGTTGCTAGAAATGCAAGACACAGTTTTTGTTATTTCTTTAGAGGCGGCGCTACTACTTTAGACCTACTTGATATAGCCGGTGGTACTACAGGCAATTGGACCGGTAACATAACATATGATGGAGGCGTTGCATTAACCGTAGGCACATGTGGTGCTTATGCTCCCTTTGGAAGTGAAGGTAGAATGTTTTACATGAATATATATACAGCATCCGCTGTTAATCAAATTTTTAGATTCGACGTTCAAAATCGTGTATTGAGTCCATATGTGCCGACGGATTATTTACAGGCAGGTACAGCAGCTGTAGGTAAACGTTTAGCCGCATATTGTGCTATAGATGGATCCGATAAATACGATGTTATATTGTTACAATCACATTTAACAGCTGTTAATAATGAATTAATTGTTTTAGTATAAAATTTCTAAAACTAACTATGACTATTAACGACTTAATAAATTTTTGTAACACTCGTTTAGAGTTTCTAAAAGCTTTAAAAATATCATATATTCAATTAGGAGATTATGATATGATAAATAAAATTGAGGCTCAAATATTGGAAACCGAAAATACATTAAATCAATTAAGAAATTCTTAATTTTCTGAAATATTATGTTATTAACAATTTTATCCAATCAAGGAGCGGCTCCACCACAGAAGTTTTGGGTAAAAGTAGCGGGCGTTTGGAAGCTGGCTACAGCTTATATAAAAATAAGCGGGGTGTGGAAAGTAACTACTCCGTTTGTTAAAGTATCAGGTGCTTGGAAATAATATTATAAAAAATTGTTATTATATATAACTAAATTAGTTTTATATTTATAACAAATGGCAAGTTGTAATCATAATATTTGTCCTCCAAATGCGTGTACTTTAACTAACGCAATAAAGGATTATAAAAAAGCTAGATCAGGCATAAATGATGCTAGCTTAAAACCTTTTCTTAAAATAATAGAATCTTTACAGGCTGAAATTGCTTGTGGTGGAGGAGGTGGTGGTAATTGTGATTCGGGTATATATAAAGAGTTTTCTACTCCGTCTACTATTTGGAATTTTGATCATAATCTATCCTCAGCAATTGTAATAATACAAGTATATGACAACGATTTTAATCAATTAATTCCTACTACAATAGAACTTGTTAACAGTAATTTAGCTTTAATAAAATTTAGTACTAATGTCTCGGGATATGCCATAGCTGTAAAAGCATGTGGTAATGGTAGTAGTGGCACAAGTGGACAGACATATGGTACTAGTGGTAGTAGCGGTAGTATTGGTACCAGTGGCACCGGCGGTAGTAGTGGTACATCAGGTACAGTTGGTAGTAGTGGATCTACTGGATCAGCGGGTACTGCTGGTACCGGAGGAAGTAGTGGTACCAGTTTTGGTACAAGTGGTACAAGCGGAAGTAGTGGTATAATTGGTAGCAGTGGCAGTAGCGGCACGAGCGGTACAAGTGGAACTACAGGTACAAGTGGAAGTAGTGGCACAACCGGTACAAGTGGTAGTAGTGGAACTACCGGCACAAGCGGTACAAGCGGAAGTAGTGGTATAATTGGCAGTAGTGGTAGTAGCGGTACCACAGGTAGTAGTGGTACAAGTGGTAGCAGTGGAACTACCGGCACAAGTGGTAGTAGTGGAACTACAGGTACAAGTGGTAGCAGTGGAACTACAGGTACAAGTGGTAGCAGTGGTATAATTGGAAGCAGCGGTTCTTCTGGATCTACAGGATCCGCCGGTACAGGAGGTAGTAGTGGCACTAGTTTCGGTACAAGTGGTAGTAGTGGAACTACAGGTACAAGTGGCAGTTGTGGTAGCAGCGGAACTACCGGTACAAGTGGTAGCAGTGGTATAAGTGGTAGTAGTGGTAGCAACGGAACTACCGGTAGTAGCGGTAGCAGCGGATCTGCGGGTAGTAGTGGTACCAGTGGTACTAGTGGTAGTAGTGGTACCAGTGGTACGAGTGGTAGTAGCGGTAGTAGTGGATCATCCGGTACGAGTGGTAGTAGCGGTAGCAGTGGTAGTAGCGGCAGCGGTGGTAGTAGCGGTAGCACAGGATCCGCTGGTACAGGAGGCAGTAGTGGTACCAGTTTCGGTACAAGTGGTAGTAGTGGTATAACAGGCAGCAGTGGAACTACCGGCACAAGTGGTAGTAGCGGCACAACCGGCACAAGTGGTAGTAGTGGATCATCTGGTACGAGTGGTAGTAGTGGATCATCCGGTACGAGTGGTAGTAGTGGATCATCCGGTACGAGTGGTAGTAGCGGAACTACCGGCACAAGTGGTTCTTCTGGTACAAGCGGTAGCAATGGTACGGCAGGTACAAGTGGTATAAACGGAAGTAGTGGTTCTTCCGGTACAAGTGGAAGTAGCGGAACTACAGGTACAAGTGGAAGTAGCGGAACTACAGGTACGAGCGGTAGTAGCGGAACTACAGGTACGAGCGGTAGTAGTGGTTCTTCCGGTACAAGTGGTAGCAATGGCACATCAGGTACTAGTGGTAGTAGTGGTAGTAGTGGAACTACCGGCACAAGTGGTAGTAGTGGAACTACAGGTACAAGTGGTAGTAGCGGAACTGCCGGTACTAGTGGTAGTAGCGGAACTGCCGGTACTGCCGGTACTAGTGGTAGCAGCGGAACTACCGGTACAAGTGGAAGTAGCGGAACTACCGGTACAAGTGGAAGTAGCGGAACTACAGGTACAAGTGGAAGTAGTGGATCATCTGGTACGAGTGGTAGTAGTGGATCATCTGGTACGAGTGGTAGTAATGGTACATCAGGTACAAGTGGAAGTAGTGGAACTACCGGTACAAGTGGAAGTAGTGGAACTACCGGTACAAGTGGAAGTAGTGGAACTACCGGTACAAGTGGATCATCCGGTACGAGTGGTAGTAGTGGAACTGCCGGTACAAGTGGTAGTAGTGGTAGTAGTGGTAGTAGTGGTAGTAGTGGATCAAGTGGATCTAGTGGTAGTAGCGGCACAACTGGTACAAGTGGTAGCAGTGGTTCAACCGGTTCAAGAGGCAGTAGCGGATCAAGTGGTAGCAGCGGAACTACCGGCACAAGTGGTAGTAGCGGAACTACCGGCACAAGTGGTAGTAGCGGAACTACCGGCACAAGTGGTAGTAGTGGTACAAGCGGATCAAGTGGTAGTAGCGGCACAACTGGCACAAGTGGTAGTAGTGGTACAAGCGGATCAAGTGGTAGTAGCGGCACAAGTGGTAGCAGTGGTTCAACCGGTTCAAGAGGCAGCAGCGGCACAACCGGTACAAGTGGTAGTAGTGGAAGTAGTGGCACAACCGGTACAAGTGGTAGTAGCGGTAGCAGTGGTAGCAGTGGTAGCAGTGGTAGCAGTGGCACAAGTGGCACAAGTGGCACAAGTGGCACAAGTGGCACAAGTGGCACAAGTGGCACAAGTGGCAGTAGCGGTAGTCGGGGACAATTCGGCGGTGATACCATGTTTTTAGTAGGTAAACAGTATTTACCAGGAACCCCAGTACCAACATCCGGATCAATATTGTTTTATAATGATAATTTTGGTACTAATGTATCCATATATGTTTCTAGATACGATAAATTTGGAGCCGATTATAAAAAATGGCTTGATACAATAGGCACTATAACCGGTTCTATAAAAGCAGGGGTTAAAGTAACAGATCTTGATACAGAAAATTCATTTGCACATTATTTAATTAGATCATCGTCGTATACCACTGTAGGAGGATATTATACTTTTAACGTAACAATTAACACATTAGGCCCTTCCGTAGGAAATTTTCCTTTTCAATCAGCGTTTACATTAGCTTTAGCTGGAAATGCAGGCAGTAGTGGATCATCTGGTACGAGTGGTAC
>Ga0315902_10000195_pt1 | contig 104339 bp, 103 predicted proteins | sample LakEriMetagenome_9_FD_203523 | JGI IMG/M metagenome (GOLD analysis project Ga0315902, IMG submission 203523) | Freshwater fungal communities from buoy surface, Lake Erie, Ohio, United States - Buoy 12 MA117 | ecosystem: Environmental > Aquatic > Freshwater > Lake > Lake biofilm | place: USA...
AAACTGAATTAATATCAACAATTGTAAGAGTTGCTTTGTACATTATAGTTGGGGTCGGAATTGTCACAACTGGGGTTTATGTGTTTACAATGATAATGGGTAAAGACACACAAGTAATAAGTGCGGCTTGGTCAAACATATTTGGAATACTTTTAACCAACGCATTTTCAATTGTCGGAACAATAATGGGTATAAAATATGCAACAGAAAATAAAAAATAAATAATAATAGTTATGTTAGTAAAATTAGGATCAAAAGGTGGTGATGTTGTGGAAATACAAAAAAAATTAGGATTAAAGTCTGATGGTGATTTTGGACCGAAAACTGAATCAGCGGTTAAAGATTGGCAAACAAAAAACGGATTAACACCAGATGGGATCATAACTTCATCAAACAAAAGTTGGGATTTAATGTTTGGTACAACCCTCATAAAAGAAGATGTTGTTATAAAACCTGTTGAGGGTTTAAATATTGAAAAACTTAATGGAATCATACCTGATTCTGTTATATCTCAAATTTCAGAAACCGCAAAAAAATTCAATATTACAAACAATTTGAGATTGGCTCACTTTTTGGCACAATGTTCTCACGAATCAGGAGGTTTTAAGGCAGTTTCTGAAAACTTAAATTATTCTGCCGATGGACTAAAAAAAGTATTTGGTAAATATTTTCCAGGAAATCTTGCGGAATCATATGCTAAACAACCTGAGAAAATCGCATCAAGAGTTTATGGTGGGAGAATGGGTAATGGTGATGAATCAACAAAAGAAGGGTATAAATTTAGAGGTAGAGGTTATATACAATTGACAGGGAAAGGGAATTACATTAAATTTACTCAATTTATAGGTGAAGATTGTGTCTCAAATCCTGATTTAGTTGCAACAAAATACCCATTAGCATCTGCGGCATTTTTCTTTAATAATAATAGTTTATGGTCAATATGTGATTTAGGATCATCAGATGAGGTTGTCACAAAAGTAACGAAGAGAGTAAATGGTGGGACAAATGGTCTTGATGATAGAATCAAAAAATTCAAAAAATATTACGAATTATTAAAGTAATAAAGTATTTATAATTTAAATAGGTTATGGGATCAAAAATAACCCTAAATGAGGGGGACATAAAAGATATTTTAAGACAACATAAGTTGATTAAAGAATATATTGATATTTCCGATATTATATCTACCAATATAAAAAAAGACACCCCTAATTATAAATCTTTTATTGAGTTTTTAAATGGGAATGTTGATCTTGATCAGATAGTCAATGATATTGAAGGATTTTTTAAAAAGTCATCCGACATTGAAGTGGTTAAAGGTACATTATCGGATGATGAAAGATATAAAAGAATATTACAAGGAGTTGGTGCCCCTGTTACCGATGAGAATATGAAATTTATGTATGCTTGGAGACAGGGTGAAGGTGGTAAAGCGGCGTTTAACCCGTTTAACACAACAAAGAAAACGAGTAAGTCAAAATTTTATAATTGTTTAAGAAGAAAAGAAGGTAAATGTACAGGTGGTGTTATGAACTATACTAGTGAACAAGAAGGAATACAAGCAACAATTGACACATTAAATTTAAGTTATTATGATTGTATAACTGATGGGTTAAAAAATAATATTGGGGCTAAGAAAATAGCTAGAAGTTGTAGAAAAGCCCTTAAAACTTGGGGTACTGGAGATTTGATCGCAAAAGTTTTAGATGGAAAAAGATTGAACCCATCCCCAATACCAACATCAATAACAAAAGTTGATAGTTAATATGGAGAATTTTGTGGGGATTATTATTGCATTTATATCTGGTGTTATTGGGCCGATATTGATCATGTTAGTAAAAAACAAGTTAGAGAAGAAAGAAAAACCTGATATGGTTAGAGAAACTTTAAAAGTTTCAGAACTTGTTAATCAGAAAATTGAACACATAAAAGAGGAGTTTAGGGCGGATAGAGTTTGGGTAACACAATTCCATAATGGGGGGAATTTTTACCCGACAGGTAAATCAATGGCTAAATTCTCAATAATTTATGAATCAGTTAGTCCAGGTGTTCAGTCAGTCCAAACCAATTTCCATAATATACCTGTTAATTTATTCTCAAAGTCAATAAATGAATTACTTATCAATGATACAATTGAAATCTATGATTATAAAGATGAGACTATTGCAACTTTTGGTCTTAAATATATTGCGGAAGACACAGGATGTAAATCTGGGTATTTATTTGCAATAAAAACAATAGATGATAAATTTATTGGAACATTAGGACTTGACTATACAAAAAGAAAGACAAGACTGGATATTGAATCAATTAATCATTTACAACTACACGCAACATCATTAGGTGGTGTTTTAATGAATCATTTAACTCAATAATTTTTTTTATCTAATATAATTTCATATCTTTGTGGTATGAATATATTTTTCCTTGATTACGATACTAAAAAATGTGCGGAATATCATTGTGATAAGCACGTAGTAAAAATGGTACTTGAGACTGCTCAATTATTGTGTGGATCTCATTGGATTATGGGATCTGAAGCCCCTTATAAATTATCACATAAAAATCATCCTTGTGCGATTTGGGTTAGAGAATCATTATCTAACTACCTCTATCTATGTGATCTTGGATTAGAATTATGTAAAGAATATACCTACAGATATGGTAAAAGACATAAATCACAAGATATTATTGAGTGGTGTTTAGTTAATAAACCAAATATTCACGATATTGGTTTTACATGTCCACCATTGGCAATGCCTGATGAGTTTAAAGTTGTAAGTTATTGTTACCCAATAGAATCGGTAATATTATCATACCAAAAATATTATAAAGGTGGTAAGTCAGAAATTGTTTCTTGGAAAAATAGACCCATTCCTGAATGGTTTTATACTAACGAAGTATTTATATGAAAATACTTTTAAAATAATGGAACTTAATGAAGCAAATACATATGATTTTCCTGTTGGGTCTGTGGATTCGGGAAATGTTGTTTTAGGTGGAACTAATAACAATTGGGGAGGATCTATGGAAAGAGCGTTAGAGGTTGCATCTATTGCCAGAAAATGTTCGGGTAAGAAAAATATAGTAACATCCCAAAAAAGATCTAGAAAACTTACTGCGGCGGGAAATACTTCGGATCATTATGAAGGTAATAAAAATGCTTATGCGGTTGATATAAGCGCTAAAGGTAAAAAAGGTGATGAGTTACTTAATTGTATAATGAGTGATTTTGAAAATGGTCAATATTCTAATTATCAAGGAGGTAAATGGTTAAACATAAAGATTGATGGTTATAGATATCAATTTGGTTGGAGGGTTAAGGATCACTATGATCATATTCACGTTGGTGTGAAAAAGATTGGGGGATCAACCACAGATGATCAAGAAGTTGAGTCTACTTCTTCTTACCAATTTAATGAGAAATCTAAAGAGAATTTAAATAAATTGTTTGACGAACTAAAAAAACGAAATATTTCAGATCCTGAATCTGCAATAAAAGACTGGATTGGAAAGGAAGAAGATCAAAAAGATCTCAAATTTAAGTCGTTCCAAGATATACTAAAGTCAGACCAATTCAAAGCATTAAGTAAAATGCTATCCAAAGAAGAGGTTTCAAAAATTGACGAAGAAATAGTTAGAATAAAAAAAATTATGAAATAATTTAGATTTCTTTTGTTTTTTACATATTTATTTCTACATTTGTAAAAGATTTATAATCAAAAAAAAAATAACAAGGGTATTGTCTAATTAAAAAATTATATATATCTTTGTAAAACAATTTGGGAGTTCTTTTATTATTAACCTTTAAACACATTAGATATGTCGGAAGATATGATCAATGATGTGGACAACAAAGAATCTGTGATGTACGGATATCGCAATTCAGAGGGTAAGATGTTTTGGACATCTAACCTTGAATTTGCACAGATCCGAGCAAACTTCTACGGAACTTATGATGTCTACGAAGAAAAAAACTAACAAAGTACTTGACACTTTAAAAAAAGTTTTGTAACTTTGTAAAACCTTTCAGAGAAAAGGTTGGGATTTCTGTAAAACTGTAGTTTCCTAACTCTGAAAAAAAAATTGACAAAGTACTTGACAAATAAAAATAAAAGTCTTAACTTTGTAAAACAAATTCGGAAACGTCCGAAATCGTTCTTTGAAAAAATGGAATATCCATTCAGAATGTTTGATGATGAGACCCTTGTGGTTGATTTTAAATAACAAACTGATAAATGATATTTGGCTGTGTATGGTCATTAAATAAACTACGAAAGTAGGATAAAGTGGGTCAGAAGTGTAACTGATCTGCGGTTTGGGAAACCGAACTTGAGTACACAAGCGGGATACCGTTTAACCTTTAGTACCGAGGGCAACGCTGTAGGGAAAGTGGTTAGATGATTGGGCGATGTGGGTCGTCTGATTGAGGTGGGAACACCAATAGGAATAACCCGTAGGAGTATTGCAAAAAATAGGATTATCCGATCTTATTATTGCGTGTTCCAATATCAGAGAGGACTTAAAACCGAAAGGTATGATAACAAACAGGTGGTGCTGACATTATCCTTGATAAACTTCTACCAAGGGGTTAATCACGAAGTAATCTTAAAATATGGAGATGGGGACATTTCAGAGAGTAGTTGAGTATCGTGTCGCTCAAAAGGTGACTTGGCTCGGTTGGCGGACCACTACTTTCATAATCCACGACACAAAAGACTTATGAATGAATTATTCAAACTAATTTAAACATTAAGGAAAAGTGTCCGTCAGGTTTGGATGAAAGGTGACTACATAGTAATGAGCCGTTCATTGCACACAAGGATCCCAAGTCTGAGTGTAATTATCCGAAAAACCTTTAGTCCCGCAAGGACGAACTGGGGAGGCATCCTCGGAAAGAGTCAAGTAAGGTGAGAGTAATCCAAACCTCAAGGAGTGGTTCACCTAAAAAACCGTCACTGAGAAATACTTCTCAAAAGGAAGTGGATAAGAGTAGAAACAATAATGACTCTAAAGGTTCTCACAAAAAACTGTAATCTCAGGTTTTTATTTTTAGGTTTATAATCTTATAAGAAAAAAATTAATAGGGACAGGAAACTGATCCCTTTTTTTTGTGCCCTAAAAAATAATAATCGCACAACACTAAATTATAGAAATCGCACAACACTAAACTATAATTTTAACGCATAAATAAACCCCATCATAAGATGAGGTTCTTAATTGGTGGAGATGGAGGGCTCCGACTCCCTCGTCCAGATCATTTCGTTTAACGATGACTACACGTTTAGGTTAACATTTTCTAATGTTCCAAAATAGATGGTTTTTTTATATCCGAACCAACAAACAGATATGACCATATAACCCCCTGATCATTAGGGGTTTGTATCTTTTCGGGTAGATACGACACCTTAATCACTCCTGTTCCTGAGCGTATGTGAACCGGCTCGCGTTTCCGTTAACTTATTAAGCCACAGTAACTTCAGAAGTACGGATAAGTCCGATAGCTTCCATTTTGTTTAGCACATTGCCAGTTATAATTTGAATCAGTTTTTAAGGAGATTAATTCAGTCTCCACGTGCCATACATTATCCGACCAATGCCTGTCAAATCCAATACATCCCCGTATGTTGTAAATGGATATTATCAAAGAACTTTATATATACAAATATAAGTATATTATTAAATATATCAAATATAACATATATTTATTTTAGTATGGAAAACGAAGATCTTGATTATAGTCCAATTTACGAACTATTATTGTCAATTAAAAAGGGGTTTAATCCTGGTTGGTATGTGAGTCGTTATGATGATCTTTTAGATCATATTAATTTTAATGAAAAAAATCCGGGTTTAAGTAAAGTAACTATTACGTTTGATAATGATGATGATTTTTTTGATTTATTTGAACTTGATGATGATGATAGATATTGGATAAGGAGGTTTGAAGATTCTTATTGGGATGCGGATTATGGCACATATGATGTGGAGGAAGCTTGGAGCGAAGGGTGGTTGTATGAATATTTTTTAAATAATGATAACAAAAATAAATTAAATACGATTGTTGATATAACTAATAAAGATTTAATTAATAAAGATTGGCGCCAAAAATCAAAATATTTTTATGAACACTTCCCAAACGAATCTGATTGGGTATATGGTGAATATGCTACCATTGAGCATGAATGTAAACTACAGTCTTGTAGGGAAGAGGTTGAAAGTGAGTTAGGGAATAGATTTAAATATTTTGGAATTAGAGAAGTATCCTCAATGTACAAATATGTTACTTCTGTAAACATACTAATTAAGTTGTTTCAAACTATAAATGGGAGTAGTGAAGAATCTACATTGAAGGACTTATTACACTCTATAGTTAATAAGTACACTAAACAAAATTATGGTATGTATAATGAGTCATACTATAATACTGGATGTCATAATTTTGATAATGAATATTTTAATAGTCAAATAACAAGATATTTTGATAACATTTTGGAATCACTATATGATTCTGAAGAGTATAATGATGTTGAGGAATATTATAGTATTATTCGTTTTGTTGCTAACAAATATGGTTTTGATAAATGGATTAATTTACAAAGAAATAAAAATCTATACTTCAGAGTTAAAAGTGTGGATCCCAAAACAAATAAATTGTTAATAGAAATTGTTAATAACATAACTAATTCTACCACTAAAAGATCCTTAACTTATGATGAATTCATTAGATTTGAGAGTCAATATGAATTATTCATAGAAAATAAAAAAAATATAAAAAAGTTTTTAAAATTGATTTAATTTTCATACATTTGTGGTATGGAAAGAAATTATCAATTATTGAAAGAAGTTTTGTCGGTTCCGACAAAAACGTATCACGAAGATTTAATGATTCAATTTATATGTGATTGGTTGGATGAAAACAACATTCCGTATTATGTTGATCTACTTTATAATATTTATGCAACCAAACAAACGGATGAAAATGTTGATCATTTTCCTTGTGTAATTGCTCATACGGACACGGTTCATACCATTGATTCTATTAATGTTAGAGAAGAGATGTTACCAGATGCTCAAGGTAATGTTAAATTATCTTTGAAGGCGTATAATAACGATGGGAACCCTACAGGTATTGGTGGTGATGATAAGTGTGGTGTTTATGCTTGTTTGGAACTACTTAAAGAACTTCCTAATGTTAAGGCGGCATTTTTTGTTTCGGAGGAAACTGGTTGTAAGGGATCCTCAAATGCCGATCCTAAATTCTTTGATAATGTTGGTTATGCTATTCAGTTTGATGCTCCTGAAAACAATATGATTTCAGAATTTTTGATGGGAGTTAATATGTTTGACCGTAAAAGTGATTTCTTTGAGGTTGGTGGTAGATTGATCAATGAACATTTCCCTAAAGATACAAGATACCATAGACACCCATATACTGACATTTATCCGATCAGACAAAAATTTAAAATATCTTGCTTCAATATCTCAATTGGATATTATAGATATCATACCGAAAATGAATATGTTGTTGTTGACGATGTTTATAATGGTATTAAAGTGGGTAAACTAATGATTGAAGAACTTGGTTATACTAAACATTAAAAAAGGAGGTTATTAAACCTCCTTTTTCTTTCTCCCTTTTTTCTTCGGTTGTTCTAATGATCTATTTTCAATATCAATAATTTTATTTTCACCCTCAACCTTAACATATAACATATGTTCTTGACCCTCTTTAATTTCGTCAAGTAATATTTTTTCTGAAATAAGATCCTCAATTTTATCTTGTATTGCTCTTTTAATTGGTCTTGCACCATATTGTTCATCAAATCCTACTTCAGATATTAAATCAATAACCGAAGACTCGTAGGAGATGTTATATTTCATTGATTTTAATCTACCAATTAACTTATCAATTTCAAGTTTAACAATTTTATCAATATGTTCTTTTTTAAGAGAATTAAATATGATCACATCATCAATTCTATTTAAGAATTCGGGAGCAAAAAACTTACTTAATTCTTTCTTAAGAATATCTCTTTTATATTCTTCTTTAATTGCCTCACTATTGTTGTTTGATTTAAAACCAACTCCATTACCAAAATCCTGTAGTTTTTTAACTCCAATATTTGATGTCATGATAATCAAACAATTTTTGAAATTAATTTTTCTTCCCAAACCATCTGTCATATGACCATCATCTAACATTTGAAGGAGGGTTGCAAATATGTCCTTATTTGCCTTTTCAATCTCATCAAATAAAATAACCGAATATGGTTTGTTCTTAACTTGTTCTGTTAATTGACCACCTTCTTCATGACCAACATACCCTGGAGGGGATCCGATTAATCTTGATATTGTGTGTTTCTCCTGAAACTCAGACATATCAACTCTTATCAAATTTTCTTCATTTCCGAATATTTCTTTTGCCAATTTTTTTGCTAAGAACGTTTTTCCTACACCAGTTGATCCCAAAAATATAAATGAACCAATCGGTCTATTTGGATCTTTAATGCCGACACGGTTTCTCCTAATTGATTTTGAGATCTTTTTAACCGCATCTTCTTGTCCGATAACAATATCATTTAATGTTTGTTCCAAATTGACCAAAGACTTTGTTTCATCTATCGTAATTTTATTAACAGGGATTTTTGTCATATTTGACACAACTTCATAAACAAGTTCTTCAGATATTTCTCTTTTACTTTGTTGTAATTGATCCTCAAACTTCTTTTTCTCTTCATCTAATTTTGTTAGAATCTTCCTTTCTTTATCCCTTAAATCTGCCGCCAACTCATATTTTTGTTTTTTAATAACATCCAATTTTTCAACCTTAATAAGAGATAACTCATATTTTAATTTCTCAATGTTTTCAGGTAATTTTAAATCTACTTGAGATCTGGCGCCAACCTCATCTAATATATCAAAAGCTTTATCAGGGAATTCCCTATCTGTTATATATCTGTCTGCCAACTCAACACATAAATTTAAAATCTCATCGGTATAAAAAACTTTGTGATGGGATTCATATTTTGGTTTTGAATTCTTTAGAATTGTTAATGTCTCTTCTTTTGTTGAAGGATCAACAATGATCTTTTGGAATCTTCTTTCCAAGGCTCCATCCTTTTCAAAGTTCTTACGATACTCATCAAGAGTTGTTGCCCCCACACATTGGATCTCACCCCTTGCAAGGGCTGGTTTGAATATGTTTGATGCATCTAATGATCCTGAAGAACTACCAGCACCAACAATTGTGTGAATCTCATCAATAAAAACAATTATGTTAGGATTGTTCTGTAATTCCTCAATAATTACTTTCATTCTTTCCTCAAACTGACCTCTATATTTTGTTCCAGCAACAATTGAGTTCATATCCAAAGAAACGATTCTTTTATCTGATAAATTTTTTGGACAATCACCCTCATAAATTTTCATTGCAAGACCCTCAACAATTGCTGTTTTACCACAACCTGGTTCACCAACAATAATTGGATTGTTTTTCTTTCTTCTTGATAATATTTGTGCGATCCTCATAATTTCTTTTTCTCTACCAACAACAGGATCTAATTTACCTTCTTCAGCAAGCTTATTTAAATCGCGACTAAAATTATCAAGAACGGGAGTATTCTTGTCAGAACCTTTTTTACCTTTGTCATCATTATCCATATTTTCTATCATTTTTTCTAATTTTTTAAAAATCTAATCAATGAATAAATAAAAGTCTATATTTTGACAAAATGTCATATAAATTAACAAAAATATGACATTTTGTCATTAATTTTATTTTAGCATATCTTTAGTAAAAAGGAGGTTAAAAATAAACCTTAAATAAAAAAAATATGTTTAGAAATTTTTACAATCTTAATCGTTTGTTTAGAGAATTTAATTCTTTTGATGGTCTTTTTGAGGGTATTAATAATTCCTTCACCAATAATAAGGAAAGAATTGAGTCAGGAGAAGATGAGAATAGTGATTGGGAAAGAAGAAGTTTTAGGAGTGATGACGGACTTTATTCGTATACAATCATAACCAGAAATTCAAAACCACCAAATAAACGTGATGAGATATCAGATCTTAAATTAAGACTTGATAATTTGATTGATCATCAAGAATTTGAAAAGGCTTGTGAATTAAGAGACAAGATCAAAAAGTTGGAATCAAACAAAGAAGAATTGGAGTCTTTAAATAAGGAATTGAATGAATCAATTAAAAATCAGGATTATGAAAGATGTATTGAGTTAAGAGATAGAATAAATAGTTTGAAATAATTTTGACCTTTGAATCCACCAAACGGTGGATTTTTTTTTATTGTCGTATATTTATATATAAATCTTTTAAAATATGAAAAAAACTTTATTTAATATTGATGAATCTGAAAAAAGAAGAATCCTTGAAATGCATGAGACCGCAACCAAAAAACAATATTTAGGGGAGCAACAAGCGGCAACTACACCCACAACTCCTGTTACAGCACCAGGAACTAAAGATCCTGCGGCATTTGTTAAATCGGTTGCAAATATTGCAATAAATAATGATCCTACATCTAAATTAACTTTTAAATCAAAATCTCAACCAGATGGAGTTAATTTTACAACAAAAGTAACAAAAACACCGGGTAAGAAGGATCCTAGTACAGGTAAACTAACATCAGATGTTTACACTATTATGTTAAAATCCAATAGTATTGATTTACGATTTGATTTTACTTGTTCGTACGGAGCTAGATTTGTTCAATCAGTGGTTAAAGACGACTCAGTATTTGTTACAAACCCTATTGAAAATAATAAAACTTACAGTGGTTCTGAAAACATAAATAACGTATTAAAACAATTAAGTCCTGAACTTATCACTAAATCAAACCCATTCCTAGTTGAATTTAAACAAGATTTTTGCTCATAAAAAAAGGGTCGTAAGACCCTTTTTTATTTTAAATAACTTATAATCCCATATGATTTATTTGTGTTAACATCTGAATAGAATTGTGTAACGTATGGGTCATTAGATTTCATATTATTTGTATTAACCGTTACAAAAAGATCCATAGGTTCATTTGTTTTTCTATCAATTGTTTTGCAAGTAAAAATATAAACACCATTATTAATTTTATAATCCATAATTCCTGATGAAAATTCATCATCAAGAAAAAAGAATTTGTATGTTTTGGCACTCAAGTCAAATTTTAGGGTATTACGACCAAATCCATAACCTAAAACAGTTAGATTTTTATCCCCAACAATTGAATCGTAATTTTCAGTAAACTTACATTCAAAAGTTGACCATTGATCAATTTCTGCAATTATCACTTGACCAAACCCAACAAAAGAAACGAACAACATAACCAAGGAGAAGACAAAATTTTTCATATTTTTTATTTTTAATTGTTTATACAAAGATATATAAATTATTGAATTATCCAAAATTATTATTATGTTTTTATAAAAAAAATTATGGCAATTGTAAAAGAAGAAATTTCAGGAACAACAATCGTAAACGAGATTAATTCAAGTAATTTGAAAAAAACCATTTACGACACAATAACAAAAAAACTGGTTGTTGAGTTCAACAATGGTGCCAAGTACGAATATAATGAGGTTCCCCACCAATTATACACTCAATTTAGAATGTCAGAGTCTCAAGGTAAATTCTTTAGTTCAAAAATCGCAAAAACATTCAAATACAAAAAACTATAACAATTTCATTTTGTATGGTATTTATGAATAATGGATACATACGGAGATATAATTTCTAGTTTTAAAGTTCAAAAAACATTAAACCCAAAAATTTGGGATAATGTTGATGATGATCCAAAATTAAATAAAGAGATAAGGGATCGTTTATTAGAGATTGCTTATGAATTTATTGATTTTTTAGGTGTTGATATTTTAATCACAGATATTGTTATGACAGGATCCTTGGCTAATTATAATTGGTCAAAATATTCGGATGTAGATTTACATATAGTTGCCAATTTTAATCAATTCCCATCTAACCAACTTGAACTTTATAAAGAGTTCTTCACATTGAAAAAAATAATCTTTAACGAAAAACACGATATCACCATTTATGATTATGATGTTGAGTTATATGTTGAGGATGAGTCTGAGGCACATTTTAGTAGTGGGGTTTATTCCATTCTTTTTGATCAATGGGCAAACAAACCAAAGAAAGAATCAGTAACTATTGATAAAGAAAAATTAAAAGATAAATCCAAACAATGGATGGATATTATTGATGGTGTTATTGATAATGTAAAAGATGAGGATATTGATACTGCAAAAAATATATTGAAGAAATACAAAGAAAAAATTAAGAAATATAGAACTTGTGGATTAGAGAAAGAAGGGGAGTATTCTTATGAGAATTTGGTTTTTAAAATATTGAGAAGAAACGGATATATAGATAAACTATATAAATTTGGAGACAAATTTTTAGATAAAAAATTGTCCATAAAATAATTAAACTAAACAATTATTATTCATTGTGTTAACAAACAATGAATATGATATATTTATATAATAAAAAATAATTCAATAAAACAAAAAACAATGGGAGGATTTAAACCAATTGGTAGTGAAAAACTACAAGGTATGGATAAAATTAATAGGATACTTGAAATCGCTCGTTATAATGAGCATCTACCAAATCCTGTAAATGAGACTAAATCAACCGAATTTTCTGTACCAATGGCTGATGGTAACACGTATCAGATCGTTAAAGAAAAAGTGGGTTATATTATAAAGCAACAAATCAGTGAAAACGTAAGTGAATATATTGAACCAATGAAGAATAGAAAATATTATTCTTCATACTCTCAAGCGCTTAAGCGTTTAAATTTGATGGCAAAAGAGATTAATTCTCTTCACGAAAATTCTGTTGGGACTTCTTTATTTGAGGGAGATAAGAAATATTATCTTAAAACCACAAAAGAAGAGTCTTTAGATGAGCAAAGTCCGGCACCCGCTCCCGCACCTGCACCATCTCCCGCACCATCTCCCGCACCTGCACCATCTCCCGCACCTGAACCAGAACCTGAAATGGAACTAACACCTGAAGATGAGTTGCCGGAACCTGAAGAAGGAATGGAAGATGAAACTCCTGAAGAAGAAATTACTTTCAAAACTATCCAAAAGTTAACAGGTAAATTAGCACAAAAAATTCGTGACTATGAAAGCGGAAAAGAAGAAGAAGAAAAATTGGATGGAAATGATGTGAAATATGTTATAAATTCCATTTTATCGGCTTTGGATCTTTCTGTATTGGATGAAGATGATATTGATGAAATATTTGCTCGTTTTGAAGGGGAGGAAGAAGGAATGCCAGAAGAAGGTGGTGAAATGGAAGGAGAAGTTGAATCTCCTATGGCACCTGAAGAAGGTGATGAAATGGAAAATATGGAACCATCACCTGAAGGTGAAATGGCGGAAATGATGTCATTAGGAGATGCGTTGGAATCAAAAATACCAAGTGTATATGGACATAACGTGGCTAAAAAAGTTGGTCTTGATGAGTTTGAAGATGAATTTGGATTTGAGGACGAAGAAGAGGAAGACGATTACACTATGAGAGGAGCAAGAAAACACAGACGTTCTTATGATGATGATCATTTTTTACATGGAACATTTAGTGAGTCAGTTGTGGATAAGATCATAACAAAATATTTTGAGGTTGAGGAGGGTGATAAAAAATTGAACGAATCAATTAAAAAAGAAGAAAACAAAAAAAGATTGTTTGAAACAAGATCCGAAATCTTAAGATTGTCAGAAACTACTAAACAAGAAAGATCGGCAATTAAATTTTTGAAGGAAAATACAGATTCAGAATTTATTGGTATAACAAACAAAAAGAATTTGATTTTCAATCTAAACGGTGAACAATATAAAATTACACCTGAAGGTAGACTTATATGAATAAATTAATCTATATTAATGGATTAGGCCCAAACTATAAGGGAGACAACATATATGAATTTATATTCTCCAATACAATTGAAGATGTATGGGGGGAAAATTGGGAATCAAAACCTGCAAATGGTTATCCACTTCCTCCTGATATTGAATATATTAAGAAAGTTGGAGTATTAAGAAATGGTGAAATAACATTGGAGTTGGTACAAGACTCCGATGTTTTTTCCATTATAGACGCAACAGATGATGTTATTGCATTAGGATGGGAGAAAGAAGTAGATGGGATTGATTTCTCAATTATTAAAAGACTTGTTTTTAAGTTTGGACAAACTGAAGAAGAAGTTAAAGATAAATTATATGAACGTGATATCGTTCTTGAATTTGAAAAAAAAGTAGTATATGAAAAATAAGAATCATGCTTTGGTATTATTGGAAAATGGGATCCATTTCTCAACATTAATGAATATGTCAGAAAAACAAATTAAATTGTTGGCGGAGAAATTTGATAAGGAAGAAACTAAAGAACAATGGCAAAAAAATGTTAAACAGGAGGTGGAATATAAAGCACCTGTATCTGCGGTTTCTGGTGGTAAAGGTTTACAAGTACCACCACCCACAGATCCATCTAAAAAAACTCTTGTTTCTGTTGAGGGTGGTAATTTAAAAGTCACTCAAGCTGAAGGTGAAATGACTGAAAAATTTGAATCAAAGGCACAACAAGGTTTATTTTGGGCTCGTTGTAATAAATGTGAAACCGAAGATTGTAAGTGGTGTAAAATGGCAAAAGAATTCTCAAAGAGTACGTCAAAAAAACAATATGAAAAAATGCCTGAAAAGAAACACCCTGAAAAAACCGTAAAATACAAGAAAAAAACAACAAAAGAAAATTACGAGCAGGAACTTGAAGATATGATTGTTGAAATGTTGTCAAATCATATTAACCCTAAAATTACAAAAGGTGATCTCAAAAAGTCAATTACTGAAAAGTCAGAATCAATGATGTTGAAAAACCCAAAAAAGGTATCTATGTTTTCTGAAGAAGAAGGTATTGAAATGAAAAGACCAATCGGTAAAATAACATCAATGGGAAAAACCTCTATGGAAGAACAAGGAACCAAAGAAAAGGAAAGAACAAAAGAGAGAGAAAAGACAAAAACCCCAACAAGAAAAAATCCGTTCAAAAATCCTAATCCTGGTGTGAAAGAAAAGCCAAGAGGAGAACAAGAAAAAATGAAGAATGATTTTATCCATTGGATTAAACAAGCATTATCGTAATATCATGGGAGATAAGGAATTAAAAAAATTAATAAGAAGAATAGTAAAAGAAGCGCCGATTGATTACGGTAGTTATCCTGAGAGAATGGATCCAAGTGCTGAAAGAAAGATTTCAGATCCTGAAGGTATATTTGCAAAAACAAGAGCTTTTGGTGGTGTTCCTGATGTTGAGAGACTTGCTGGTACAAGATTTAAGGAGGTTGTTGACTATGTTAAAAGATATTATGGTACAACAGAAAATTTAACAAGACCTGATGTTGCCCAAGCAATAATGACTGAAATGATGAGAGCGACTCAACAGGCTTTAATTATTGAATCAAGTAAAAAACAACAATTAAAAGATTTGGCAGTTGAGATTGCATCTAAAGAAGAAGGATGGTTACCATATAGTATAACACTACAAGAGGCAATAGATGAAGGATTAATTGTTAAGACTCAAACACAAGATGGTGGGACGAAATATAAATTTGATTTTATAAATGTTGTTGCATATCTAAATGAAAAGAAAATAGACCCAAATCAATTTAGAATGGAAAAAAGTAAATTACCAAAATTGGAATTACCAAAAAATTTCTCATTTGACATTGATGAATTAACACCGGAAGAACAAAGACAATTAGAAATAGAAAAAAGACATATTATAAATGCTCTGATTCAAGGTAGAGGTAAGAGAGGTCAATTTAGTTATCAAGCATTTAAAGATAGACTAGATGAGATTGATCCTAGATTATACCCTCTTTATAACAAAATCATGTCAGGAAATGATTTATTGTATTTCACAAATGATCAACTAATTGAAATGCTTGGGGGTAATGCTGCGGGATCATCTTCAGTGGAGTCTGATGATGAAGAAGATGAAGAAGGTGGTGAAGGAGACTCAATGGATGTGATTGTTACAAATGGTCTTATATTTCCAATTTTATTACACGAATTGGTTAAAGGGTTTGCATCTGTTGCGTCAAGAGAACAATGGAGAGAGGTAGACCCTGGAATGGCTATGGATGTAATGTCTCAAACTGACGTATTTTCACATGAACCAATGCAATTTAGGGTTGGTGGTGAATTAGTAAGAAAATTAAAATCTTTACTTCCTGACGAGTTAACAATTGATCTTGAGGGAAGAAAATACTTACCTTTCTTTGAAAGAATTCTTTACGGAATTCCGGCACAAGAATTTTTAAAGGATATAATGTCAAATGTTATCTCTGAAAGACCTTCCGATAATGATAAAGTTAAACGTAGATTTGAGGAAATATTGTCTAAAGCCAAAAAAGACTATGATAAATATTATGGTAATGAGGATGATGAGGACGAAGAAGAAGATGATGATGATATCTTAAGTAGATTAGGAATTTAATAAATCGTAAAATAACAATAAACCCCCTTTTAAGAAATTAATTGGGGGTTTTGATATTTATAATAAAATAGATTATATGAGTTTGAGTAAAGAACAACTAATGTTAGAGTATGTGAAATGTATGAAAGATACCCCATACGCATTAAAAACATATTTACAAACTTACGATAATACGGTTTCACAATACGTCCCACTACAATTATTTCCTGATCAAATAACATTATTAAATGATTATGAGGAATACAATGAAAATATTGCATTAAAATATCGTCAGGCGGGTGTATCAACCGTAACCGCAGCTTGGGTATCAAAAAAATTGGCATTTGCAAAAAAAATAAAACCTGAAAAAATCCTAATTATTGCAAACAAATTGGATACGTCTTTAGAGATGGCAAACAAAATTAGGGCTTTTGTGGGTCAATGGCCTAAATGGGTTGGTATTGATTTTGCTGCGGAAAAAAATTCACAAAAACATTATAAGTTAAATAATGGATGTGAAGTTAAGGCGGTTGCAACATCAAAAGATGCCCTTCGTGGGTTTACCCCAACAATATTAATATTTGATGAGGCGGCATTTATTGAGGCGGATAGTGACTTTTGGGCAGCTTGTATGGCATCCCTTTCTACAGGAGGTAAAGTAATCGTGGTGTCAACACCTAATGGATATGATCCAATATATTATGAAATATATGATCAAGCAAGTAGTGGAATGAACGATTTCAAAATCACTGAAATGTATTGGTTCAGAGATCCTAGATATACCAAAGATTTATATTTAGTCCAAACAGATGACATTATTCACTATCTTCTAAATAAAGAAGAATATGGTGAAGAAAAAATAATAAGTTGGTTAGATAAACCATTTGAATCAAGGGATTATGTGGAACTTAAAGACATAATGGACAAAGGTTATAAACCTTGTTCTGCTTGGTTTGAGAGTATGGTTAAAAAACTTAAGTACGATAAGAGAAAAGTATCTCAGGAGTTGGAATGTAATTTCCTTGGATCTGGTGATAATGTCTTTGATTCTAAGTTAATGCAAAAAATCCGTGAAAATATGGTTAAAGAACCATCAAATAAAATGATGGGAAACTCATTATGGATTTTCAAAGAACCAGTTGTTGGGCATAAATATATCATGGGGGTTGACGTTTCTCGTGGGGATAGTGAGGATTTCTCAACAATACAAATTATTGATTTTGATACACGAGAACAAGTATTGGAATATATTGGAAAAATTCCACCTGATGTTCTTGCAGAGGTGGCATATAAATGGGGTAATATGTATTCTGCATTTATTGTTATAGATATTACAGGAGGTATGGGAATTGCGACATCAAGAAAACTTCAAGAGTTAGGGTATAAAAATATGTATATTGATGGAGTTGATTTAAATAATACTTGGAAGTATAATCCAAAGGCAATGGATAAAATTCCTGGTATAAACTTTAATAATAAACGTGTTCAAATTATTGCAGCGTTTGAGGAAGGAATGAGACACGATTTTAGAATTTATAGTTCTCGTTTATATAATGAAATGAATACGTTTGTCTATATAAATGGTAGACCAGATCACCAAAAAGGACATCATGATGACCTAATTATGTCAATATCAATGGCACTATATGTTGGGGAATCATCCTTCTCAAGTTTGGAAAAGGTTACTGAACAAACAAAGGCAATGTTAGAATCTTGGACGGTAAATAATAATGAATCGGTTAAAAATGTAATTGATTTTAATCCTGTTATACCAAACTATAATCAAGATAGAGCGAGAGATACTTCCTCACAGAGTAGAAAAGATTATGAAAACTATGGTTGGTTATTTGGTATCAGATAATACTTATATAATATGGGATTACAAAGAAGAAAAAAATCAGGAAACTTAATTGGGGGATCATCCCTTATTGTTCCGGGACAACCTGTTTTAAGTGCCAAAAATTTTGAGGTATCGTTCAATAATAAAAAGGGATCTTTACCAGATAACAGTAGAGAAAAAAATACTAATCAAACACCCTCATCGGGATCAACAAGTAATTAGTATGGACTTATTAGAATTGAATATTAAAATTATATATAACAATTTTTTAAAAGGAATATGGAAGAAAATAAAAATAACTTAACAATATGGCAAAGACTGTCCCAAGCGTTTGGGCCAAATTCATTATTGAATCAAGATTTACCAACATATAAGTTAGACAAAAAAGAATTATTAAAAACCACAGATAAAAAAGAGTATGAGGTAGAAAAACTACAAGCACAACAAACTCTTTATTTGTCAGGTCAATGGGCAAAGATTGAAAACAATTTATATACTCAAGCGGTTTATTATGAACCAACAAGATTAGCTTCGTTTTATGATTATGAATCAATGGAGTTCACTCCTGAAATATCAACAGCATTAGATATATATGCCGAAGAATCAACCACCGCAAATCAAGATGGATATATCCTACAAATATACTCCGAATCAAAAAGGATAAAAGGTATTCTTGCGGATTTATTTAACAACACATTGGACATAAATACAAACTTACCAATGTGGACAAGAAATACTTGTAAATACGGTGATAATTTTGTTTATTTAAAACTTGATCCTGAAAAGGGTATTGTTGGTTGTATGCAATTACCAAATATTGAGATTGAAAGATTAGAGAGAGGTATGCAGGCAAAATCAATAAATGCCGAAGTGGACCCAAAATCAAAAGGATTAAAGTTCCATTGGAAAGCAAAAGATATGGAATTTAATTCTTGGGAAATAGCACATTTTAGATTATTAGGTGATGATAGAAAACTACCATACGGGACTTCTATGTTGGAAAAAGCAAGAAGGATATGGAAACAATTAATGTTATCTGAAGATGCAATGTTAATCTATCGTACATCAAGAGCACCCGAAAGACGGGTGTTTAAAGTATTTGTTGGAAATATGGACGATAAGGATGTTGAACCATATGTACAACGTGTTGCGAATAAATTTAAAAGAGATCAAGTTGTTGACTCAAAAACAGGTAATGTTGACTTACGTTTTAACCAAATGGCGGTGGATCAAGATTATTTTGTCCCTGTTAGAGATCCGGCACAAACAATGCCAATTGAAACTTTACCTGGGGCACAAAATCTTTCGGAAATTGCCGATATTGAATACATCCAAAAGAAATTGGTTACCGCATTAAGAGTCCCAAAGGCATACCTTGGATTTGAGGAAGTTGTTGGTGATGGGAAAAACTTATCATTACAGGACATTCGTTTTGCAAGAACAATAAATAGAATTCAGAAAAGTATGATTGCCGAAATGAATAAAATCGCAATCATTCATTTATTCTTGTTAGGTTTTGAGGACGAATTACAAAACTTTACTTTAGGTTTAACAAATCCATCAAAACAAGCTGACCTATTAATGGTTGATGTATGGAAAGAAAAAGTTTTACTATATAAAGATCTTGTCAGTGAAATACCTAACACACTTGCACCAACATCAGCAACTTGGGCTAAGAAACATATATTTGGATTTTCTGATGAAGATATTAAATTGGATGTACAACAAATGAGATTAGAAAGAGCCGTAGCTGCGGAACTTGCCAATACACCAACCGTTATTACACATACAGGTATGTTTGATACTGTGGATAAACTATATAAAGTTAAATCAGGATCCACACAAACCGCAGGAGCGGCACCTGAAGGAGGAATGCCACCTATGGGTGGAGGTGATATGGGAGCTCCACCACCAATGGGAGGAGGAGAAGAATCCCCACCACCAGGAGGGCCTGAAGGATTACCTGAAGGAAATAAAAAAGACAATTTAAAAATCTTATTAGAAACTGATGATATCTCAGGAGATTCTTATATTGATCTTAGTAAGGGAAAAAATTCTTTGGGGTCAATTGAAGATGAATTGAGCAAATTGTTAAGAGACTAATATTTATAAATAAAAAAAGTTATGAAATTTGGTATATTAAAATCACAAATAGAATCCGTGTTAATTGAATCATACAAAGAAAATCAATTAAAAAGGGATATGTTCATTTTTGATGAATTAATTTTAAAAAATAAAAACATAAGTAAATTATATTTTTTATACGATGAACTTAATTCAAACAAAGGATTAAATGAATCTATTGCAAATGATTTTATTAATCAGAGTATTGTTGTTTATGAAAACACAATAAATAAAATTAAACCATCGGAACTTAAAGAATTGGAAATGTGGGTTGGGCACGTAAAGTGTGATAATCAATATAATGAAATTGATGATCTTTTCTCCAACAGCGTTTTGAACCTTGAAAATAAAATAAAAAGTAAGAATACTATTTTGGAAAATATAATGAAGTCTCCTGTTAATAATGGTGAAATTGTTAAGGTTCCAATAAGTACTATGGTTGAAATTGCTAATAAAACAATTGAGTCATATTTGGAAAATTTATCCGAATCTGATAAGTCAGAAATAAAGAAAATTATTTTATCTGATGAATCTCAACTAACTGAATCATTCTATACTCTTAAGGGTACTATCTTGGGTAAACTTGAAAAATTGCAGGAAAATGAAATGGATAATGAAACAATCCAAAAAATAAATGAAACAATAAGTAAAGTTAAAGAAGAGAGTTTCAATAAAGAATCTTATTTCAAATTACAAAAATTAAACGAAAATATTTAATCGTTTAATTTCATCTTTTGGCGATATATAGCTCTATTCTTATTTTCTCTGTTTAAAACTGATTTTTTCTTAAATTCCTTTCTCTCGTTGAGGAAGGAATTTTGTCTTGTTTTAATTACTTTACTCTTCAGTTCTTTAAGAGCTCTCTCAATGTCTCCTGTCTTCTTTATTTTAACAATAAGCATTTATGTTTTTTTATTTTAATTAGTTAGTTTATTATATTTGATATATATTACAAATTTATCTATTTTTTTTAAAAATAAACCGAATATATGAAAATATTTTATGAAAAAAGGAAAAACAGCCAAATTAAATGGCTTTAGAACTTCCAAAATCACCTATGGAACGGTGGACTCAAAAGACTTTAAATCACTCTATCTTAATTTACAAACTTGGGTTGAACCAAAAGATGATTATGAATCTTGGATCAGAATAACTCAAAATATGTCAAGATCCATTAAGCATTCAATTTATGATCACATTGATAAAACATTATTTGATGAAAAATTTATTGTTGACATGGATTTAAGAACAAGTGGCCTACAACTAAAAAAGAAATCATTTTTAAACTTAGAAATTAACCTTTATTTAATAAAAGAAATTGATTTCAAAGATATAAAATTAAAAAGAAAATTAAAAGAAATAATAAAAGGAGTATATGATGATGTATTAACAAAGAATCAATATTTTAAATTTTATTTGACTAAAAATGGAAATGTAAGACAACAAAAAGTAAAAATAGAAAAAGTTTGATATTTATATAGAAAAACTTTTGATATGACTGATAGTAGAATACTAGGCCCTAATGAAACAAATAAGAGGGGAATTCTTATTGAGTACGATGCTGGGTATATAAATCCAAACGATAAATACAATTCTGAGATTATAAAAGAATCAAAGAATTTTTTAGATCATTCAAAACCATTTGAATTTTATGCGGTATTACAAAAATACAATACCCCAAATAGAAATGGTAGAATATATCCTGAAAAAGTATTAAAGAGGGAGGCTGAGAATTATAAAAAAATGATTGATAAGGGAACTTCTCTTTCAGAACTTAATCACCCTGAATCCTCACTTATTGATCTTGATAGAGTATCCCATATAATTACCGAGATATGGTGGGACGGCCCGGTATTATTAGGTAAGTTAAAATTGTTAACAAGTCCTGGGTTTCATGAAAGGGGAATATGTTCCACCAAAGGAGATCTTGCGGCAAACTATTTAAGACAAGGTGTTACTCTTGGTATATCATCTCGTGGGGTTGGATCTCTTAAAAAAGTTGGTGAACAAAATGAAGTACAAGATGATTTTGAATTAATTTGTTTTGATTTGGTTTCTTCTCCATCAACACCTGGGGCGTATCTTTTCTTAAATAAAGACGATAGAATGCAATTTGAAGAAAATCTTGAAGAAGATAAAAAAATGGCGATAGAAAGAAATATTGGATCTTCAGGAAACAAATCCCTTGACTTAATGAAACGTTTATCCGATTATTTGGATAAATAATTTAATATGGAACAAGGAGAAAAATATTTTGTAGCAAAAATCACTTCTGATCTGTTGGATACAGAGTCGGGAAAAGTTAAAAAAGTAAGAGAAGAAAAATTGGTTTTGGGATATAGTCCTACTGATGTTGAAGCAAAGGTTACCAAAGTTTATGAAAATTATACAATGGACTGGAGGATCACATCAATTACGGAATCAAAGATTGATGAGGTGATTGAGTAAAATACAAGTAAATTAAATTCAAAAAAAACACACTAACAAGTGTGTTTTTTTTTGTTCATATATTTATAATAAAAAAATATTTATGAAAAAAGTAATTAGATTAACTGAAAAAGATCTATCACGTATCGTTAAAAGTGTAATGAAAGAAGATGATTTTGAAGAAAGACAAAAAACAAGAGAACGTGATAATGTTGTTGGTACTTTTGTGACACAATCTATGGGGAAACCATATGGTTATACACTTATAGTTGAGACCGAAAGTGGTAAAACTTTCCAAACACCGGTAGAAATAAAATCTTAATATAAAAATTATATGAAAAAAATAGTTAGAGTGACCGAATCAGATTTAACAAGAATTGTTAAACGAGTAATGAATGAATCTGATGAAGTATCTAATGAAGATGATAAAAGATCCAAGTTTTTAGATAAAGTTATTACTATGTTTGTTGAGCAAACGAAGATGGTTGGCACCATAAAAGGTTCTATATATCCGTATTATAGAAAAATATATCGTACACCTTTTAGCCCTATGAACCAGTTTTTAAGTGATTTTGATTATTTTGAATTCTATAATTATTGTAAAAAGATGTTTAATCTAAAGAATGAGGAGATATATTATGTATGGCGTAAATATAAAAATATATTATCAAATAAAAAATAAAAATTTTAGAAAGGATGGACAAATGTTCATCCTTTTTTTATTACCATAATTTAATTTTTTTTACCTAAAAGTGTTTACAAAATGAATTTTTTGAAAATGTCAAGTATTTATTTGAAAACACTTTAAAAAATAATGAGTAAAAAAGAATCATTAGTTGAAGATACGTTTATCCAAATTAAGAATTTGGAAAACGCTATCAATGAAAATGCAAAAGGAATACTTGCTTCTACTATGAAGGAAGAAATCAAATCGCTTGTAAAAGAATCTCTCAAAGAACAAGAAGATGAGGAGATTGAAGATGTTGAAGATGATACCGAAGAGGTAGAATTTGATGCAGATGACATGGATATGGATTTTGAGGACGAAGAGTCTGAAGATGAAATGGACATGGATATGGACATGGATATGGATTCAGAAGATGAAATGGATATGGACATGGATGATACAATTGATCTAACAAATGCTTCAGACGAAGAAATTCTTCGTGTGTTTAAAGCTATGAATGATGACGATGGTATCATTGTAAAAAAGGATGACGAAATGTTACACTTATCAGATGATAATGAGGACGTTGAGTACATAATCCAACTTGGTGAGTCAAAAGAAGAAGATGATCAAGATGAAGAAGAACTTGATGAATCTTATGACGAAGAAGATGATGACGAGGAAACCGAAGAAGTCATTTATGAACTAGAAATGGAATTTGATGACGAAGATTACATGGAAGACGAATTAGATCCTGTGAGTGATGACTATTTTGAAATGGACGAATATGTTATGGAATCTTCTAAGTTCAAAGCCAAGGGAGTTGGAATGGGCAACGCTTCAAAATTCAAGTATGGTAAAAAACCTAATCAAGGAGAAGGGTTCAAAACAAAAATGAAACAAGGAACCAGAGGAGTTGGTATGGGTAAAGCCAAATTTGAGTATAAGGAAGAAGTTAATATGTCTGATGTTGATAAAAAGAAAAAACCTGTTGTTAAAAAGGCTGAAACAAAAGAAGCTTCAAGAACATTAGGTTCAGGTAAAAGATGGGGTAGAAAAGGTTTGGATAAACCTAAAGCCGCACCAAGACACTTGAGAGTTGAGTCAACAGATAAGGAATTAACCCTTCTTAGAGAGAAAAATGAGGAATATAGAAAAGCACTTAATCTTTTCAGAACAAAGTTAAATGAGGTGGCGGTATTTAATTCAAACCTTGCATACGCAACACGTTTGTTTACTGAACATTCAACAACTAAACAAGAAAAGATAAACATCTTAAAAAGATTTGATGGTGTTGAAACTATTAAGGAATCAAAAAATCTCTACAAAACAATTAAAGATGAGTTGTTAAACTCAAAAGGAACTGAAACGACAATCACTGAATCTTTTGAAAGATCTGTTGAAAAGACACCATCTAGTGGATCTGCAACAAATCTAATTGAATCAAAGACTTATGAGAATCCTCAGTTCTTAAGAATGAAGGACTTAATGTCAAAAATATAAAAATAAAAATAAATAAAAACAAATAAAAACCAAAAAAATGGGAGCATTATTAGAATCAGGTCTTGTTGGTAACATCGGTCTTAAGCACCTTAAAGTTATCAAAGAAGATACAATTAACAAGTGGGACAAATTAGGGTTCCTTGATGGACTTAAAGGACATCTAAAAGAGAACGTAGCACAGTTATATGAAAACCAAGCTTCTTTCTTGATTAACGAAGCAACTTCAGAAACTTCTAACGGAGCGTTTGAAACTGTTGTTTTCCCAATCGTAAGAAGAGTTTTCTCTAAATTGTTGGCTAACGACATCGTATCAGTACAGGCTATGAACTTACCTATCGGTAAATTGTTCTACTTTGTACCTCGTATTCAGGGATACGCACCTACATCTCAGGAGCAAACGGCAGCAAATGGATATGAAGGAAACGCATATCATTATTCACCTATTGGGTCTCCTGAGGCGGTAAATAGTGGTAATAACTTCCCTAGCCAAGGTTATCCTGGAAGTACTGCACCAAATAACCAACCATTCAAGAAGAATCTTTATGATTTATTCTATGAAGGATCTGAAGGTCAATTAGATCCTCCAGGATTGTTTGACTACTCAAAAGGTAAGTGGACTGCGGTTACTAGCAACACTACAGTTGTTGCATGGCAAGGTGGTGATCTTTTACCATACGAATACGCATCGGGTGATAATGTTAGAAAAATTATTGTTAAGCTTTGTGGTTGGACATCACAAGCAGGATACGGTAAATTAATTGGGCCTGATGGTATGGAAGTTGATTCAGAAACTTTCCTTTCTGATTTGAGAATTTTCGCACCTTTGGCTAATCCAGCATTAACAGGAACAACTCCTTGTAATGTTGTTTATGGAACTGACGGGCCAAACTCTCTATTGTTTAGAGTTGTTACTCAGCAATACGGAAAAGGAATCGTTAAATATGGTTCTACTAAACAAACTTCATGGCCTGGTAACCTACCAAGTGGCGATCTTTCATCAACAGGTAATGGTGGTTCTTACTATGATATCTGTGATGCTGATGGATGTATCTTCCTTGAAGTAGATCTTTCTTGTCCTGTATGTGCTGATTGTGATTCCACATCATTGGATGGTTACACAGGTACAACATTGACAGATACTTTAACTTCTGGTGATTCTTTCACAGCTGTTTGGAGACGTTATGCAAACCTTGAGTTTGAAGACCAAATTGGTGAAGTTTCTTTTGACCTTGAGTCTGTAACAGTTTCTGTAACTGAAAGAAAACTAAGAGCACAGTGGTCACCTGAAATGGCTCAGGACGTTGCGGCATTCCATAACATTGATGCTGAGGCTGAATTGACAGCGTTGTTGTCAGAGCAGGTAGCAGCAGAGATTGACCGTGAAATCCTACGTGACTTGAGAAAAGGAGCGGCTTGGAATTTACGTTGGGACTACAACGGATGGAGAAGAATTGCACAAACAACTTCTTACACTCAGAAGGACTGGAACCAAACATTGATCACTGCGATCAACCAATTGTCAGCACAAATCCACAAGTCAACTCTTCGTGGTGGAGCTAACTGGATCGTTGTATCATCTGAAGTTTCAGCAATCTTTGATGATTTAGAATACTTCCACGTATCTAACGCATCTCCTGAACAAGACCAGTACAACATGGGTATTGAAAGAGTTGGTACTCTTGCAGGACGTTACCAAGTGTATCGTGATCCTTACTTCCCACCAAACCAAATTTTGTTGGGTCACAAAGGAACATCGTTACTTGACACAGGTTACATCTACGCACCGTATGTACCTCTACAATTAACACCTACAATGTACAACCCATTCAACTTCACGCCAATCAAAGGTATTATGACCCGATACGCGAAGAAGATGGTAAATAATCGCTTCTACGGACGAATTACCGTTGATGGCGTACGTACATTTGATTTAAGAGAATTGAGATAATCAAATCTTAAAATAGAATAAGAAAAAGGTTAGAGAAATCTAACCTTTTTTTATTTTCTATAATAGAACTATAGTTTTTTTGGTAAAGTTTCTTATATTTATAGTATATGAAAAAATACGACCCTACTAAAGAAGAATTATCTATTATACTTAAAATGTATAATGAAGAAATGTTAGGGTCTCATACAATATCTTTAAGGACTGGTTTAAGTAAACCAACAATTTTAAGGATACTAAAAGAAAATGGAGTTGTATTGGGACAATATGGTAGAAGATTTATCGGGGGTAGAAAAATTGCGGATAAAAAATGGAGAGATAGTAATAAAGAATATTTATCTCAGAAATCAAAAAACTGGTACGAACAAAACAAAGAACATAGAAAACAATATCTAAAAGAATACCGTGAAAAAAATATTGACAGAATCCGTGAGGTAAAAAGAACCTATGAAAAAACAAAAAAAGCAAACGATCCCCTCTATAAATTAATAAACAATTTCAGAACTGCTATTTATCAAGTATTAAAAGAAAATAATGTAAAAAAGAATGGACACTATTTTGATATTTTAAAATACACGACCGATGATTTGATTAATCATTTAGAAAATAAATTCACAGATAAAATGACTTGGGACAACTATGGTGAATGGCACGTTGATCACATTTTACCCATATCATCTTTTGACATCAAGGAGATTGGTGATGGTGAATTTATGAAATGTTGGTCGTTATCAAACCTCCAACCTTTGTGGGGTGATGAAAATATACGTAAATCTAACAAAGTTATTTTATAAATGATAAATAATAAATGGGATTTAAACATTAAAGAACTAAAACCTATTTAAACTATCAAATTTTATTTTTACGTTTATACTTATATAATATAAAATCTTTTAAAATGAAAAATTTATTACTTTATTTATTCTTGTTTATTTCAATAACATCAAACTCTCAAACATTAATTAGATATGATTACATGGAAACATGGAATTGGGCAGGATATTGGGCGTTTTTAACCCCAGTGACCCCAATTGGGGGTGCTCTTTTTAATGCTGGTGGGTTTTCAGGATGGGCAACAAATGCATCAGTGACATCAAACGAGAGTGCTCTTTTATATGGTGATGGAAATGGAAGTTCAGGAATTGAGCAAAACTGGTATGTTTTACCAAATGTAACAGGATTAAACCCAAATAGATTATATCAACTTAAATTTAGACTTGCATCTTACTCTTTTTTTTCTCCCTCATCCACATCAAGAGGGGTAGATGGAACGGATTTTGTTGAGGTTCAAGTATCAACAGACGGAGGTGTAAATTATTTTTCTGAACTTAGAATTAGAGGTAACACTAATGCTCTTTGGGGTTATAACGCCACGGGATCGGTTATTCATACCGCAAACGGATCATTTACAAATTCTTTATTTCCTGCTGGTGATATATATCAATCCCCTGCAGGTACAACCACTAACCCCCCTATTTTAAGTAATGGATTAACTTTTATTACATTAAATTTACAACCAAATATTACACAAGTTGCGATTGATATTTTATGTCGGGTAAATTCTGTTGGTGAAGAATGGTGGATAGATAATATTGAATTACTTGAAATTGATCCGTTACCTGTTGAGCTTATTTCTTTTGAGGGTATATCAACAGATCACGGTAATCTTTTAACATGGAAAACGGCATCTGAACAAAACTCTGATTATTATTTGATTGAGAGATCAACAACAGGGGAATTTAATGAGAATTCGGTAATTGGTCAGAAACTTGGTGCGGGGAATAGTAATCAACTTATTAGTTATAATTTTTTAGATAATAATTTTCAAAGGGATATTAATTACTATAGAATAACTCAAGTGGATACTGATGGTAATTTTAAGATATACGGACCTATTGCGATTGATAACAGAAATACTGGAAAAAAATTGGTTAAAATAATTAACTTATTGGGTCAAGAAATTGATGAAAATTATGTTGGAGTAATAATTGAAGTTTATGAGGACGGATCAACAATTAAAAGAATGAGGTAATGTTATTTGATTATTATAGAAGGTTGTTTGTAGTTTTAATGGCTATGTTACAACCTTTTATAATTTATTGGGTATGTGGAGATATTCCATCCATTTCATCATCTTGGGAAACCATTCTCCAACCTTTATTTATAATAACAAATGCTTGTGTTAGTTATTTCTTTTTTGATTTACCAAAGTGGAAAATTTCTTCGGTGTTATTATTATTTTTAACCGCCTTTTCCGTGTCTCAATTTAAAGATATACATAATGTTTTGGCGGTATTATTTTTTATTTCTTGTTTGTTCCCACTATTTGAGACCAAACGATTTAAATTTTATTCCGCATTATATCTAATGTCAATTCCTATATGGTCTTTTTTTGGGATGTATTGGATGGAAACATGGTCAATTGAGGTCTTATGTCTCTTTCATCTAAATATGTTGTTATACGTAAGGAAATTATCCCTTAGAAAGGATTCTAATTGATTTAGATATTACTTCAGATTCACCTAAAGTAAAAGCACCTTTTTTATGAGCCGATTTAACTGACTCAACCAAATAATAAATTGAGTGTTCTTTATCCATAGTAGATAATATCATATCTAAGTGATCTTCAGACAAAAGATTAATTGATCCGAATAAATTACCATATATTTCAATATTATTTTCTTCCATTTATCAATAGTTTTATATTTATAAGTATAGTTAACTATTTTATGAATATAAAGGAAATTATTAAAAGAGTGTTGTTTGAAGCAACATCAACTAGCGGATCTAGAGGAACATATATTGCACCTTTAACCGCTGGATTAAGACCCTTTGAAAAATCTTCATTAGATCCTTTTAATGTATCTGTTTCAGATTATAAAAGTCCACTTGTGCAATATGATAGTTATGACCATAGTTGGGATTTAAGAAGAGGTCAAATTAGTAAATTAGAAAAACAGGCATCAAAAATCCAAAATTTTATAAAAAAACATCCTGAATCAACCTCATCCGATGATGATGGTAATATAATAAACCCAACACCGGGTAAAGGTAAAAAAATAGTTCCATTAAAAGAAAATACAACATCAATCTCTGCTGGTGAATATACAGGGCCAATAGAATTGGGTTTAAAGAAATGGAAAAACCATACTTTAGCACCATTTACGGATTTTGTGGATATTAAAGTAAATCATGAAAAAAAGAAAAAAACAATGAAAAATAATATAAAAAAACAAGTTGGTGTTTGGGAAAAAAATTCAGATGGGACTTTTAAACAAGAAGAACATGACGTTCATACCATTAATGAAGATCTTGCCGTTTGGTTTGGCAAAAAGAAAAAACCAAAAGGATCCAAACAACCAAAAGGGCCTTGGGTAAATATTTGTAGGAAAGTTGATGGAAAACATCCTCCTTGTGGAAGACCTGATACAAGTAAGGGGGCGTATCCTAAATGTCGTGCCGCTGGTGTTGCGGGTAAAATGAGTGATAGTGAAAAAAGATCTGCTTGCCAACAAAAAAGAAAAGCCGAGAAAAAGGATACCCAAACAGGTAAAGGTCAAAAACCAATAATGACTTCTTATAAACCAAAAAAGAGTACAAATGAAAATGTAATTAGAATAACTGAATCAGAATTAATTCAATTAATATTATCTGAATTAAGAAAGTAAAATTACATTTTTGATATTCTTTCATACACATCATTAAGTGAATTCTTAATTTGAGAATTCACAGTATTTTCCATATCAACTCTTCTTTTATTTGTTTCTTTATCAAATATGAATAGAATTCTTGACCAATCTCTATTGGTTAATTTTACACTATAATGATAAACGTGATTAGTTATATCAACTCTATTCTCTGATAGAGTAATAAAAATACTTAATTCATCATTTCTAATGTATCTTTTATCGGTGATCGGATCAATCATGAATTCAGAGTCTTTATGATTGATACATTTTAAACAAATTTTGAATGATACTTTTTCGTACAATGACGGTTTCTCTTCATATTGTGGGGCAATTGAAACTCCTTTTGACCACAAATAAAACTTCATTTTTGTACGTTTTACTACTCTTGAAAACCATTTACCGACTTTACTCATATCTTTTTTGTTTTAAATATAAGTAAATTGTAGTTAAAAAGTCAAATTAACAAAAAGCACCTGAACATCTTTTTTTCCCGTCCAAACCTTTAATCTTTCCTTTACAAACTTGAACAGCGTGTCCATTACTATAGGCAGAGGGGTGAACATCATATTTAGCCTTGGCTGAAGCGATACCTCTAGCACACAACTTTGTACCTGTTTTCTTACGACCTTCCATCATGACCATGTCATCATCATAATCCATGGACATATCATCATTTTTAGTTTCATTCATAAGAAAATCAAATACCTGATCCATATTGTTTTTTGCTTCAGCAATATGGTCTTGAGCCCAATCATGACCGTTTTCAAGAATTCCCTCAATCATAGATTGATCCATTTCTAATAACATATCACATTGTCTTCGTATTTGTTGTAGATTTGAGAAAAACATATAACGATTGCTTTCTTCATTACCTTCATTAAGAACTCTTTTTATAATCCTATTTAAATCTGATTCGGTTAAATTAATTATTTTCTTCATGTTATTACGAGTTTAATCCATTACCACCAAGGGTAATCATATTTAATTGAGTTACTTCACCTCCGTAACCATTAGTCCATACTGGGTGAGGAGCAACCACACTTACTACTGTTGTTCCTGATTCTGTACATATTTGCTCACATAAGAAAACCTCTGTTCCTGCACTAGTAGGTGGGTTTTGACAAGTAAAACAATCGGTAAACGGCCCACCAGCGTAAATAGGATCAATACTCTCACCAAACGCAAATCCTAAAACTTTAAAACAATAACAATCGGCCGACTCAAACGGTGAGCAAAATTTATAAACATCACCAATATTAGGAATAGATGTGAAAAATGAAGGATTTTGATAATAACCAAATAGACTATTACATTCTTCCATTAAAACACTAATTCCACTTCCAGTAAAACAATCATAACAATCAGTATATTGTGTTATACCGGTATATTCGGATACGGTTGGTTGTTCGCCCTCATTAATAGTTCCACAATATAATGTACCACCAACACCTGAGAATGACCACACCTCTAATGGGTTGACCTCAAAAGACCCAAAGTCAACTTCATATGTATTACCACTAAAACAATCTGTTACAAAATAAATGCCCATAATTTCTTTTTATTTATAAATATCTTAATTAATTTTATTTGCGATTAACTATTTGAAACTTAATCTGTTTTTTATAAGTATTTACCTCACCCGAAGAAGTAACCTTTAGATCAATAAAATATTCATTAGGTATTTTATCTCTTGTATCAAAAATGAAATAATATTCATTTGGTGTTCTATTAATTCTTGTCCAATCTTGAACTTGAACTTCTGTTGACCCCTCTTTAACATATACTCTATAATATGCAGATACATTTGGTTGTAACATATGATTTGTTGTATATGCCTTTTTAATAATAACACCAACTTTTCTAACATCGGTGTTTAATATTTTCTCATCTTGTTTTATCCCGTAATAATCAAAACCATACATTTCAGGTTGTTTAGAGTCAGTTCCAATTTGGACTGATTTCTTTAGTGGGTATATTGTGAACTCATTCTCAACTGTTGGCATTGGGAACCCGTTCAAACTTAAACTACTCCAAGTATCGGTAAATATACAAGGTGTTTTGTAAGCCGCAGGTGAAAAAGGTGGTAAAGTAATTTCATAAATACCTTTTGTTTTTCTACAACTTGGTAAATTAATCAATCCTGTTATTGGATCCCCATTTTGATCACTAATTGTTACAAGTGGATTTGAGTCTAAATTTTTAAATTCACCATCTTCATAAACATATAGATAAAGTTTATTTGATTTACCCAATGAAAACGTATTTCTATCGTCATCAATCAAATCGTCATATGTTGTTTCCAAAAATGGTTCATAAAATGTTTGAGTATGTCTTGTGAAAAACCCAACTTCATATGTACCTGTTGTTCCTGTTAAGTTTTCTAATTGAGGTAAATAAGCAATACCCCAACCAACAGGATTATCAAATGATCCATTTAATATATTGTTTATTTCTTGAGTCATATTGAACTCAATGTTTTCATCCCCAAATTCAAAGTGATGAATGTCAACTATTTGTAGTTGGTTGTAATTAAATGCACCTGTATTTGTATTACTATATATACCTGGTTGTTCCCAAGTACCTATGGTTGTTGTTTGATACCAATTTGACGGTCTATCAGAATAATTCTTATCACTTGGTATTTGTGTTAATAAATCAGCAAAATCATAACCCACACCTTCATCCCAATTTTGAGGTTGATCAGGATCTAAATCTCTATATGGTATTCTAAATAAAATTAAATCAAATGATGTTGCTCTTAATCTACCTGTGGATGTGTATGTATTTAACAAATCTTTATCAAAGAATGAGGTATTTGTCATTCTTAATGTATGAGCAACACTGTTATTACAATCACCTATTGTACCATCACTATATTTTTCTTTGAGTAGATCTAAATCTAAATCAAAAATAAAACGACTAAACCCAATAGGATTGGCAATACCACCATTACCATAAAATAATTCCATAACAGGGTTTCTACCTGTGTTGGTATAACTATTGGATATTATTGTATTGTTTCTACTGAAATAAGAATTATTAATTGACATTTACACTTTTTAATATAAATATCAATTAATACGAATATTTTTATTTAATATCGTATTATCAGCATTTGCAAGTTTGGAAAGGATCTCTTGTATTTGCGTCCCGTCTTTAGATATCTGCGTTGGTTGTACACCAGGAAACGCATGAACATGGGATGTTAAAAATCTAACAATTAGTTTTAAAAGATCAATTAGTTCTTCACCTCTAACCATTGAATTTGTTTTGTTCTCAATTTCTACCGCCAACTTTGATTGAGGTATTCCATATAATGTATCTTTTAAATCTATTGTGAATTTGTCTGTAGATCTGTGAGATAATAAATAAATCTTATCTGATCCCATAACAGAATATGTTACTGGATTAACAAGATAATCTCTTTTATTTACTTCGGTAATACTAATATTTTTTAATATCCCTAATTTTGGTGGGGTATAAGTCCATACTAAACCTGACCCTTTTTCTTTATAACCCTCACTTAAAGTTATTTTATTGTAAAGTTCTATAACTTTTGATTTGGCAGATAAGTCCGATAACTGTGTTAATGATAAATCACTCAATAAATAAGAATAAGTTTCTTTCTTAGGCCCATAAAAAAATGGAAACTGATTATCCATTTTTAAACTATTTCCCGCAGGATAATTTACATATGGAAGAATCTGTATTTTACCTTCATTAACACCTTTTATAAAGTTATTAACTATTTCGGATGATTCGTCTAATGTTTTTCCTGTGAATTGTAATGTGTAAAGTGGATTTATTGTTAAACCCGATAAAACATCAATAGACTCATTTATATTTGATACTTTAGTATTTTGATTATCTTTAGGTAATTTATATAAATTGATTGTACAATCATAAGTGGTTGCGGTTGAGGATAAATTGTCAATTGACCACTCAACGTACATACTTGTTGATATATCTTCATAATTTTCACTTATTACAGTACTTGTTCCCGCATCAATATTTTCTAACTCATAACTTGATAATTGGAAGAATCCTCTCTTATCATTTTTAACCACAGGAATATTATCATTACCAGATCTTAAATATTTACCTGATCTTACTAATACGTTTGATGATCCATCAAGATCGTTCTCAACCAAAATAATATCACTACTACCTCTACCAAGAATAGCGTTATCTCCTGGTTTTGGGTATACCCCTTCTAAAGTAACTCTAACTTTACCTGATTGTGGATCAATTATTGATTCGGATTGTTTAAAATTCTCACCACTTGCCATAACAGATTGTGAGTTGGTATAATCCTCAAATTTGTTGTTCCATGGTCTTGATACCGGGCCTTGTATGTAAAATTTGTTTGCATCATACCTTTCTTCTTTATTGGCGTAAATTATATTAACAAATTCACCAACTTTTGGTGTTTGCCAAAAAAAGTAAGGTATTAATGGAAGAAAACACAATGGATCTTTATTTGTCCATTCATCAACACCAAACACAAAATCATTTGGGTAAACATATTTTATTATCTCGGTTTGAGGTTCAATACGTAAACGACCGATACCTTTTGGATCGTTTACTGAAATAACCTTACCATAATATATTATTTTATTTTGTTCCATTTCTTGATTGATATTCTCTTAATAGTGTATTATAACTGACCTCCAATTTATCTAAATGATTTGTTAATTTTATAATTGTTTCTTTTGTTAATTCAAAATCTTTTTGAATGAAGTCCATTGCTAATTTTAAATCACTATTAGAACTTGATTTATGTTCTTTAATAATTTCCACTATTTTTGATGATTCTATTTTTTCCATAATTACATTACGACTCCTGATCCTACATTTGGTACTGTAATGAAAACTGGTGTTATGCTAAGAGGAGGGATTGCAATATCCACCCTTCCGTTTTCAGTCATTTCATCATCAATACCATTGATTATTGCCTTTGCTGCGGCTAACATTAAATTAGGGCTACCATCAGGCATAGGGCCGGTTGGTAATCCAAGTTCCTCAAATTCTTTTATTACTCTCAAAAATGCTCCCGTTTTTGAATAACCTTTTCTTAATTTTGATGCCAATAATAAAGGTAATGGTAGTGAGCTTGTTCTTGTTTGTATGTTATTCAATAAAGACTGTAATTGATTAATAATACTTTTACACTCTCTAAAATCTTTAATTATATTTGCAATCTGAACTAATAATGCGGTAAGTGATAATACCATATCGGTATATTTTTTTGTTTTCTCCTTTGCTACATTATTGATAATTCTACTAATCAATGCTTTAATATCTTTTTTAATTATATCAAAAAGAATTTTAACAAAAACTTCTGTAATTTTTGTAATTAGTTCACTTACATATGTTTTTAATTTTTTTACAAAATCAACAAATGAATTTATTTCATCTGCAACATTATTACCAATTGATTTTGAAAGTACCATAATTGGTAAAACTGTTTTCGGTGAAAGAACCGCCATTGCAATTGACTTTGGGAATTCCTTTAAAAAACTAAAATCAATATTTACTGAGATAGGAAAGAAACCATTTGTTGCAACATCGGTTAAATTAGATGCGTCATTAATTTGATTATTATTATTTCCACCATCAATAAAATTTAGATTGTTAATTGAATTAACAATAGATAAACTATCAACGGATAATTTGACCGATTGACATTCCTCAAACTCAACGACTCCCAGTTTTATATCTGAAATTTTTTGATCTAATGTTCTTAAATCAATTTCATTAAATTCAAAAAATGATTCATCAATATTGTCGTTTTCAGAAACTTTGGCAACCCCACTGACATCAATTTCTTTATTTGAGTCAAAACACAAACCTATTAATCTTTTAAATATTAGTAATACTTTATTGATATCCAATAGATCCGCATCACCATATCCCTTCTCAATTGATATTGCACCTGTAAGTTGATCCATCAAATGGGAGAAAACATTTTTATAATCAAGTACTTCAATAGTTTCGTAATAATCTTTTAAAAATTCAGTAACAAGATTATTTTGTCTTGGTTTTAAATCAACCTTGAAGAAGTTTCCTGTTATTGTTTGTAATGTTACCGGATCCACATATGACTCTACATAAGTAATGTCAAATAAATTTTGAGTTGAGACCCCAAGATAGTCAGATCCTGATGGAACAGAATATGGTTGGTTTATATCTTGTGTTCTACCGTATAATTCCCTATTCATTGAAAATGGAAATATATTGTATTGTATATCATTTTTTTCATAGGTAATTTTACCAACCACACTTTGTGGATCGTCTTTAAGTAGACCCATAAAATCAATAGACTTAACTTTAATATAAATTGATTGGTTTGGTAAATATGTTTGATCTTCTGAACATCCTATTGCCTTTACCCCAAGTTCATTAATAAGATTTGGGAGTTGGGATGTCAACTCTTGTAAGGATTTAACAAATATTTTTTTTAAATACCTAGTAGTCTTTGAATTACCTTTAGTGGTACTATCACTTGATATTAGTTTACTTAAGTCTAATAATTCCTCAAATTGGGATTTAACATTTTCAGTTCCTTTTTGGAAATTATCGGTTTTTGTTTTTAGACTTGATAATTGTTCGGACAAAGTTTTATTTGCCAATTCTAAAGAATCACCAGACCTTTTTTTTAGATCTTCAATATCAGAACTAACTTGAGCATAAGTTTGAGTTGTTGAGACCTTTTTTTTTATAAAACCATATCCATCTCTTATATCTAATGCCATTACTTTAATCTATAATTTTTATCATCGGATGTGTCTTTATCTATTAAAGTTTTGATAATATCATCATCAAGATCAATATCAGACAATGTAAATTCTTCTTGTTTTTCGTTTGATTTTTGCCACATTTGAGATTGTAATTTAGATAGAGTTAGTTTCTTTTCAACACAATCATTAATTATTTTTTGTTGTTTTTCAATAACCGGTCCTATTAATTGCATATCTTCAGGTTCCTTCATCATTGTGAGCATTTTATTTTGGATCCTGATAGCGGTATTTCTTTGCTCAACAAGTTCATTGTAGATCTCTTGCATTAGAGACAACATTGATTCTTTTGTTAAATTAATTTGTTTTTTTTGAGGTCTTGCCATAACAATAAATATTAAATTATTTATTTTAACATTTCCTGTACTAGTTGGAAATATATTTTTTTATACCTCTTTATTGAGTTTCTTATTTCTTTAGTCGTTAGGTTTGTCATTTCACGAAGTTCAAATAAGATCACATTCTTATGAAATTTATTATTTGATATATCAATAAAAATTTCATTGTAATTTTCAAAAATATCATAAAGAGCCTTACCTAATTTTATTTCTTGTTCAGTTATTTGTTTATCATTCATTGATTCACTCAATCTCCCTAAAAATTTATTTATAATTTCTTCGGTTGTAAGAGTATCATCATCAATATGATAAATCATATCTGGACTATGTTGTAGATCACTAGAAATATCCTCATAGGATATTTTTCTATTCATTTCTTTTTGATCTTTCATTATTTGACCCATCAAATAATTTTTACAAATTGTACCAAAATATGAATAAGCCTTTTTTTCTTTTGATGGTTTAAACTTATCAATTTTGGTCATTAAAAATGAATGGGTATCTATATGAACCTCATCGTAGTTCATATCTTTTCTGTATAATTTATACCGTCTTATAATTGACGATATCATTTTATCTAAAGGATGTTTTAAATAATCATTATATATTTTGTTTTTTTCTTCAAAAGTGGTTGCGGTTAGGTACATCCTAACCGCGTTTTCCTCTCTTTCATCAAAATAATTATTTAACTTTGCTTTTCTTCCTTTTCTTTTACCTTCATTCGTGTCGTTTAAAATGTTTTCACTTTCAGTCATTAAACTTCTTGAGGTTCATATTTTATTTCTCGTTGATTAATATATAAATATTCTTTCTTCGCCGAATCAATCCAAAATCTAACCTCATCCTCACTTAATCTATCATCACCATTTTTGTAATTCCAAAATATGGATCCTTCTCTTAAATTAGTGTGTTTATAACCGATTTTAGGGATTGTCATAAAACGAACTGAATTACGAGTCATTCTTAATAAGAATTCATAACCAAATGTTAATTTGAATGATGTTTTTAACATTCCATAATCAACATATGAATCCTTTTTAATAACCAATCCTGATAATTGGAAATTCTGATAGTTCAATAGAGTGTCATTTGTTAGGATACCCATTTCAGGTGAAAAATTCGCCGCAAATGTTGCTTCATTAGTGAAACCAACAAAAACACCTTTTTCATCTACATCAACAACTATAGGTAAGAATGCATCAACTTCAGGATATATTTCCGCATATTTTTTAAAATTCTTAATCCATATATTTGAATACTCATCATCAAATTCAAAAATAGAAACCCATTTTGATGCTGAGACTCTAACTCCTTGATTAATTTGTCCTGCAAAATTAGGATCTTTAGTCCATTCCTCAAATTTTACATTTAGATCACCAAAATCATAACTATCTAAATGATTCTTTAGATAAGTCTCATTACAATGAACAATAATTAATTCATCAATTGGTGTTGATTGTTGTTTTAATGAAGTAATCGCTTTATCAAAATACTCCTCAAAAAATCCTGTTTTTCCGCTTCTAATTGGTAAAATTACCGAAATAGTATTGTTTTCCATATTATTCTATTGTTTCAAATTTATTTAATTGTTCTTCAAATGATTCTAAACGAGTGTCAATCATTTTACTAAAAAGTTCTACAACGTTTGATTCAAATCTATTCATGTCAGAATACTCTGATATTGTTTTTTCCATACCCTCAAAAATAACAGGACTAATATTATCCTCAAGCCAGTTTTGAGTAAAATCCGCAATAACGTCTACCATCATATTTGGGTTGTTAATCCATATACCATTATCCTCATTCATCCATTCAGGTACTAGATTAGGGACTAAACCAATAATAGGGATTCCCATTTTGAATGATTCAAGAGGGAATGTTCCAAAACCACTTGTTTGATCCATCCAAACAGAACAGAAACTTTCTTTCATTGCGTTTGCAAATTCTTTTTCAGATAACCCTCTCATATCTCTAAATGTTATCCATCTATATTGTGGAAACCTAGCATAAAATGCCTTGATAAGATTAACAGTTTCTCTTTGATCTCTGGTATGTACAGAAATTATAGTTTTAGGTGGTAATGTTTGTTTTTCAAAACATTCCGAAATTACAGGTGGTAAGACATCAATAGATACTCCTCTCATTAACGTTTCAATAACCTCCTTTTGTTTTTCTGATGTTGTGATACATTTGTAGAAACCTAACCTTGACCAAGTGTCTCCGGGGTTTAATGTTTCAAAAATATGATCATACGCCTGACATAACACCACTTTACCACAAGGAAGTTTTGTGATTTGATCCATAACAAATCCATAAATTTCGGGAATAATAATTAGATCTTCAGGGGAAACCTCAAGATTAGTCCCCTCAATTGCCATGTGAGGTAATTCAGTCATATATTCTTCCCCTAACCAATTACCCACACCAAAGTAATCTGGTTTTTCGTGTAGAATGATTGGATTAAATCCGTTATTTTTAAGAGCCATTCCAACTTGATATATATATCTTATTGAGGCTTTGGCGTTTCCTTTTGTGTCCTGTACAACAAGATAAATTCTACACTGTTTATCTTTCATTGTTTGAATAGACTTTTCAAGTTTTGATAGTTGTTCTTGATTCATAATTTTAAAGTTTATTAATTATTTTTTTATTTAAAAGAGTGTTAAATGCCAATTTAAATGGAATAGAAAGTTCTGAACTACCTAATAATTTTTCATCAACTTCTGATTGTTGATCCATTACAATTTCCAACATAAATTTTACGGTTTCGTATTTTACAATATGTACTTTTGTACCATCCATTTCATTTTCTTCAGTTGGTTCACTCGTATCTTCAATTTTTGTAAATGTATCAATCATGTCCATATCAACATAATAATATTCACCAAGGATCTTAAGCATATTCTTTTAATTCTTTAATTAAATTCTCAAATTCAGACAATGATTCAATCTGATATTTTGAGGGTGTTTGTTTATTGTAATCTGTTATAAATTTAACCACTATTTTATTTGGTGGATGATTTAATAATAAGTCAGGGTTTGAGGTAAGTAAAATGTCTACATTATCCCAAATTGTATTTTTTGTTTGATTTGAGTAAAAAATTATCTTTTCAACCAAACATCCAAACTTAGATAAGAAGAAAAGTGAGGATGGTTTTGATCTACCAATCTCATCTGACAATATTATAATATCATTTTCATCTCTTAAATTAAGGTAAAAATCATTCAAGTAATTAAATGTTAGAGTTTCCGTTGATGGTGCATGACCAAATAATTCCATTGTATAATCTTCGTACATAAATGAATATAACTCCTCTTTTGACTGAAAAGAGAAATGTTTATCAAGTTCAAGAGAATCAACTTCACTTAGTATCTCATATTTAAACCAATTAACATTGGTACTCTCATTCATCTCAACTAACTCGTCAGTATCGCCTGAAAAAGTTAACTCATACGTTTTGTCAATAGATTCTACATCAAATCCATTATTTTCAATTAAATGTTTTTCATACAAATGTTTAAATTTCCCAATTGTATCCCTCAATACTCCGTTAATCTCAATCCCTATTCTCTTCATCATATTTGTCAAGTATTTTACCAATTAATGGATTTCTAACGTTTTTGGCGTTTCTAAAATCATATACTCCAATGTCATTAACATTTTTAAATCTTTGTAATGCATCATATAGACCCGATTGTTTTTTATCTTTATATCTATCTGTTTGTTCTAAGTCTCCTGATATGAAAAACTTACTGTTGAATCCTATTCTTGTTAACAATAATTTCATTTGATTTGGTGTTGAATTTTGCGCTTCCTCAAATATTAAAATTGAATTATCAATGTTCATACCTCTCATATAGGCCAATGCAAACACCTCAATTATTTCAGCCTTTTTTAATTCTTCTCTTGCTTCTTTACCAATAATTTTATTTAAAAGATAATAAGATGGGAAAATATATGGATCCAATTTTTCCTCCAAGTTACCAGGTAATGATCCTAATTTCTCTTCGGCCTCAACTGCAGGTCTTACAATTATTATCTTTTCATATGCGTTATTTGGATCTAATAAAAGATCTACCGCGGCTTTCATTGATATATAACTTTTACCTACACCAGCAGGTCCTGAACAAATTGTGATTTGATTGTCTTTTAGAATGTTATAATATTCTTCTTGATTTGTGGATAAAAATTTGTTTTTTTGTTTTTTCTTAATGACTGAGTTTATGAAATCTTTTCTTGAGAAGGGTTTAGATTCAACCTGTTCATTTGTTTGACTTGGTTTTTTTCTTGTTGTCATTTTCTATTTTTGATAATTTATTGTAGTAACTTATTGGTTGATTCCAAATACCACATTTTTTATTGTAATAATTATAGACAGAATCCCAAAAAAGAAAATCTTTCTGATTAACTTCGGGTATGTATTCACTTGGCCATTCACATTCAGATAAACAAGAATGATGACATAATACATTTCCAGTGTCTATCCTACGGAATACAGGTTTACTTGCAACCAATCTTAATTTCCCATCATTATCTATTTGTTCTCCGATTATCATCCCAACAAAATTGTGATCAACACATTCACGGTATTTCATATACATATTTTCGTGGAAAATTGTATCATCATCAAGAAAACAAAAATATCCATTTTTGATATTTTTTAATACTTCATTTCTTTTACTGGTTGCATCTGTATCTAAACAATCCACACTATATATTTTTATATTTTTACTTTTTAAAAATTCCAATTCAGGTAAGGGTTTTTTATTTGAATGTGCGATATGCCAAGTTATATCATCATTCGCATAAATTGAACTAAATAGTTGAGTTAGATTTTCGTATCTATAAAGAGGTGTAATTATGTGTAGCATTATTTTATTATTTTTTTTAATTTATCACATACATAATTTACATCCTCATCAGATAAGTTTTGATGTAAAGGTATGTTTAAACCTGTTTTATTTAATTTTTCTGAATTATGTAATCTAACATTTGTTTTATAAATTGGATTTAAATGTAAAGGATGATATCTTAAAGTTGTGTATATCCCAAGGTCAAATAAATTTTTGGCAACCTCATTTCTAATATTTTCATTCATTTGTATGAAGTAAGTAAAATATGAATGGGTTTCATTTTTTTTACACTCTGTCGGAGTTATTAAATTTATATTTTTAAAACTTTCTTGATAGTAATCCCAAATTTCTTTTCTTCTTTTTTGATTTAAATGTAAGTTTTTTAATTGTGTTAACGCTAATGACCCCTCAATGTCAGATGGTAACATTTTAACATTTGGGGTGGTTATATTATATTCCCACCATATTTTATTTGGATCATTTTGCGCATTATTGAATCCCGAGAAACCAATACCACAATACCTCATTTGTAATGATTTTTCTGACATTTTTTTATCTCTAAAATATATCCCCCCACCTTCGCCAACGGCAATATTTTTAACGGAATCAAAACTCCATATACCAACATCACCAAATGTTCCACAATATTTATCATCTATTTTAGAGTCAACCGCATGGGCAGTATCTTCTATTACAGGATAACCTAATTCAATAATAGGTTTAATATCAACAGGTAATCCCGCATAATGAACAATCATTATTGCTGATGTTTTATCTGTTATTTTTTCTTGTATTAAATCAACTGTTACATTTTGTGTATATAGATCAACATCACAAAAAACGGGAATTAAATCGTTTAATAAAATTGATTGAGCACAACTAACCCAAGTAAATGATGGTAAAATAACTTCAGATCCTTTAGGGAGGTTTAAATTTTTTAACGCCAAATATAAAGCGTTAGATCCTGAGTCTACCATTAGAAAATTATCAACATTTAATCTTTGTTTAAATTCTGACTCAAACTTTTTAACATTTGACCCAATTCCCGTCCAACCATTCTTTAAACATTCTATTACTCCGTCAATATCTTCTTGAGTATATTTTGAACCAAATACTGAAATCATGTGATAGTATTTTCTCTTATTATTTTACAAGGCGATCCGTAGGCAACAACATTGTCAGGTATATCTTTAGTAACAACAGACCCCGCACCGATCACAACATTTTTACCTATTTTCACACCATTTAACACATTTGACCCCATACCAATTGTTGATCCCTCTCCAATTTCACAATGACCCGCAACACACACTTTAGGGTTTAATGTTGCAAAATTATCTATAGTAACATGATGTCCTAGTAATACTTGTCCGTTTATAGAGACAAAATTACCAATATTAGTATGAGGAGCAATTGATATCAATGCGTTCATTAAAATTCCATAACCTAAAGATACTGTTGATGCAATCTCAGATGATTTATGTATAATATTTACATAACCATCAATAGGTAAATTAAAATAATTAAATAGAGTTTTTTTTACTTTTGGGGTATAACCACCTAAACAGTAATTCAATGGAGTATTTTGTAAGTAATTTTTAATCTCTATTTGAAAATTTGGGTTATTAAAATCATAGATAACTTCAAGGTTTAAATTATTTATAATTTCAATTTTTGGAAAAAGATTGTTTGATTCTAAATTATTCAAAATTAGTGATATTGTTGCATCACTTTTACCTAAGACTGTTATTGTATTTGTTTTTAAATCCATTTTTTCTGAAATTTGATGGGGTTAAGATAGATAATCCCATTTCATTAATAATTCTATGTATTCTTTTTAATAAATCAATGTTTGTTGTTTTTTCTTTGTTTTTAAAATATAGATTATCCTCAAGACCTATCCTAATTCCATCCGCATAAATTAATCCCATAATATTTGAATTTAATTGATGATCACCAATCCCACCAAAACACATATGTGAATTTTGTGGTTTGTTATTAATAATTGTTGATATTGTTGATGGTTCTAATTGTGAGTTAAATAAATTACCAAATATTGTGTTAATATAGTATGGTGGTTTTAATAGTTCTTTTTTTATTAAATAATTTGTATAATTTAACATTCCTGAATCAAAACATTCTATTTCAGGAATAACACCATATTCTTCCATTTTATTAATTAATTTAATAATCATATCAGGTTCATTAATAGATGCTGATTTCGGGAAATTTAAAGACGACATTGAAAGTGATCCCATATCGGGGTATAATTCAAGTACTTCCGACCTTTTCTCAAATTCAGGAAAACGTCTTCCGGATAAAGAAACACAAACACTTAACTCGGGACAATACTTTTTTATACCATTTATAATTTCCTCATACACATTTTTTTTGTATGTGTTTTCTAAAGTTAATGGATCTCTAGCATGAATATGAGTTAAAGTTATACCTAACTCATAAGCCTCATGAACCTCATCAATAATTTCATTAGGAGTTAATGGTGCAAATGAATTTGTTCTGGTTGTTTGAGTTCCTGTTGGGGTGAAATTTATTATTTTTTCTATCATAGTATTATGATAATGAAGATATTTCATTATTAATCCATTTATATGTTTTCTCTAACCCAACAATTAAATCATTATAATTAGGGTCTCCTATTTTTTCGGTAAATAATCTATTATCTGAATTTCTACCTTTAACCCCTACAGGGCATTTAAACCCATATTTATTAAAAAAATCTTTTCCATCAATATTTTTAATTTTTATATTTTTTCCTGATATTGAGATTGTCATTTGTGCCAATTCATTTATTGTTACCATTTCCTCTGATCCGATATTTACTGGTCCAACAAAATCACTGTTCATCATTTTTAAAATTGACGAAATACAATCATCAATATACAAAAATGATCTTGTTTGATTGCCATCACCCCAAACTTCTATTTCACCACCATCTTCTGTTTCTGCAACTTTTCTACACATAGCGGCTGGTGCCTTTTCCTTACCCCCACCCCAAGTTCCGTAAGGTCCAAAGATATTATGAAATCTTGCAACTCTAACATCTAATTTATAATTTCTCATGAAGGCAAAATATAATCTTTCACTAAATAATTTTTCCCATCCGTACTCACTATCTGGATTTGCTGGATATGCGGATGATTCCTCACAATTTGGGTTTTCAGTATCTAACTGATTATGTTCAGGATACATACAAGCGGATGAAGAATAAAAAACTTTCTTAACATTAAATTTAGATGCATAGTAAGCAACATTTAAATTAATTAATGATGAATTGTGCATAACATTTGCATCATTTTCTCCTGTAAAAATATATCCCGCACCCCCCATATCTGCTGCTAATTGGTAAACTTCATCAAATGAATTTTTTTTATCGTCAACGGATATTTGATTTGGCGCAAACATTATTGTTGATACAAAATGTGGATCCCTTAAATCTCCCAGTATAAATTCAGAACAAAATTCTTTTTCATTAAAGTATTCGTGTTTTTTAATGTCAACTACTCTTACAAAATTTCCTTCGTTACTCAACTTTTTGGAGAGGTGTCCTCCAATAAATCCACCCCCACCTAAAATTAAAATTTTTTTCATTTTTAAATTGTTTTTGATTTTTCGTAAAATTCACTTTTAATATTCATATAGAAATCATGATGGTTGTTACCAACAGATTTAACCTTTTCAAAACCATAGTTAGTAAGGTAATCAAAATTAGTAGGCACACCATTAAAATTATGGATTTCAACAACTATAAGATGTATGAAAGTATTATCAAAGTTTATTCCCTCAATTACTTCATTTTCATACCCCTCAACATCCAAACTTAGAAAATGTACCTCATTAATATTATGTTTAGACAATAACGTATCTAATGTTGTACACTTATATTTAGTTGGGTTCCATGTACCAGATAAATGATTATTAAAAACTCCACCTACCATATAGTGAGAAAAGTCACCATCAATTTCATCATATTCATATTTATTACTCACTAAGACATAATTTTCTAATATAGTTTTAGATCTATATGTTTTATACATCATATTAAAATCCGTTTTTGGTTCAACGACCAATCCAACCCATCCATGATTTTCTAAAAGATGTGTGTTGTTTTGATCTTGTGGGTGTGATCCACCCGCTTCTACAAAAGTTTTATCAATACCAAATATTTCTAAAACTATTTTATCTATGTTATTTTGAGCTGACATATTTTATATTTTAATTATTTATTTTTTCTGCTAATGAACACCAACCATGACTTCCAGTTTTCATAGTTAATTTGTAACCAATACTTTTTAAGTAATCATACACTCCAAAATCTTTTATGTGTAAATTTTCAAAATAAATTTGATTAACTTCTACTTTAGAAAAATTTATAGATCTTATAATGATATCATCAATACCTTCTGCATCAATAAAAAGGATATCAATTTTTGATAAATTGTGTTTTTCAAATAACTCATTTATAGTTATAGATTCTAAACTTGTTTTAACAATCTTATCCACCGTATTTGGGTAATGTTTAGTTATGTGATTAATATCAACACTAGCAACCTCAAACCCTGGACCATCATCCAAATGGTAATAAAAATCAACATTATTGGATTTTACGTCACTTATTATTAAATTTTCTATATATAAATTATTAACCCAAGAATAGTGGCTTTTTAAATTATCATTATGTAGAAACATTGGTTCGACAAGTATTAAAATCTCAGGTTGATCATTTTTTATAATTTGACTTAAATCATCGTTACCTTTGTTTGCTCCTATTTGTACTATTTTTTTCATACTAATATTTTTTTTATTATTTTTTTTGTTGTTAATCTATTTTTTGTATAGTCTAAAATATATTGGTTATTTTCTATATTTTCCCCTTCTTTCATAAATTTTAAAACTTCTTTTTTAGGAAAGTCCGTCATAGTGTTTTTTGGGCAGGCATCTAAATTTTCAAACAATGGAATACACCCATTCATCATAATTTCATAATGTCTTAAACAATCCCACCCCCCCTTTTTTCTTGTGTGTGCAAACCACGAATTAGAATATTCTTTATAATAATCATTTTCATTATCAAAAACATACTTTCTATTAGTATTTGGTACTATGTCCGATATTTTTTTTACTTTTTCTCCGACATTATTTAATATGAGTTCTTCAGGTACACCAAAGTTAATTGGGTAAAGTTCATTGTCATCACGATAAAGTTCTCTTTTAAAATATTTTCCAAAATTTTTAATGTCTTCTTTGATGACTGGAGTATCTTCTCCATCAATAAGTAATACGTCTTTTTTATTGTAAACTTTTTTTACCAAATCAAAATAGTCCATACACCTCCAAACAGAACCATAAATTATTTTGTCAAAATATTTATCACTAATCATTTCTGTAATTTTTTGAGAAATATCATTAAATAATTTAAATGGTACTTTACCGTACATGGTAAACCCTCTTCCATAAAGATTTTGTTTATTTTTTAAGTCGTCATACATATACCAAACTTTATTTGATTCGTAAAAATCATTACCGTAAATAGACTTACCCCCATGGAAAACCATATCAGACATATAATCTGGACTATCTCCTTTTGTTATAAATAAAATTTTCATTTTCTTTTAAGAATTGTTAATCCATTGTTATTCATATGTCTTTCGTGAATCTGCCAATTTTTACCTTTATCCGACTCTAAAAAATCAATTACTGCAGTCCACAGTCCTTGTTTTTTAGTTTCTAAATTTTTAATATCTGAACTAGCATGGTTATATATTACCTCGTCAACACTACCAAATGACGTAGTATCGTGTAAAATTATATATTTTTTAGATTTGTCAGAGTGTAATTCTAATTCACAAATTAATTGGTTATATGTATGTAAGGTATCTATAAAAAGTAAATCAGTTTCTTCTATATTAGTTTTTAGAACGTCATCCTCAATAAATTGATAATTTAAATTATATTCATTTGATAACTCAATTACCTCATCAATTTTAGGGTGTTTTACTATATCATAACTAATCATTTTTTTGGGGTTAGACAGTAATAGTGGCCAAGTAGATGAAACCCATCTAACACCCATTTCTGTTATGTGATCGCATTCATTGGCGTATTTTAGTAAGGTGGGTAAATGTTCATTAATATCAGAAGGTATTACACACTCATTTTCATAGATTAACTTTATTTTTTCCATTTATATTTTATTTAATTATTTTATTTAGAAAATAATCTAAACTTATTTTTTCTATATTATGTTTTTTTATTATATCATAATACAAATCTTCTGTTAAATCATTAATATTGAAATGACTCCATGAGTCTATAACATAGATAGGTAAATGTCTATAAAAATCAATATTAATACTTTTAGTAACCACAGGAACAGTTTTTAAATATAATGATTCCCATAGTTTATGACAATCAACACCATTACCATTAGGACTTAAAGTAAAAAAACTATTACTTAAAGATGTTAAATAATCTTCAAACTTTTCCCTTTGGTTCATAACTAAATTGTTCCTATTCATTGAGTTAACACATTGGGTTCTTTCGTATCTATTTGTGTTTATATCAAACGAGCAATGAATTATTTTACTTTTTTTATTATCTTGATTAATAATTTTTAATAAAACCTCTTCATTACCGTGATCCCACATTTCATTTGCAATCCCTATTGGTATAGATTTTAATTTTTTGTGTTCAAAATTAATATTTTGACCGAACCAGTACACTAAATTTACATCCTCTAATATATTCATAAATTTTATATCAATAGGATAGTCACTATTATGTGTAATAATTTTATATTTATGGTTGGGCTTATATGTGGTAAAAAATGAATGTAAGTAATCAGTTTTTACAAAATAAATAGGTATTTCATTAGTGACTTCTGTTTTATTGAATCCTTTTTCATCCAAGATATAGTCACATATTTTTTTAAATTTATTTCCTGTAATTATTTGCATTTGTTTAAAAAAATTAATTCCATATTTTTTATATCATTTTGTCTATGAGATGTTTTTAATCTATAATGAAAATAATCCATAGGTATGTGATCATTACTTATTACATCAAACCTTTCAGATTGTTTAAATTCTATATTTTGATTTTTTAAAAAATTCCCAAAAGCAACGTCGTCTATAAGATTATGGTTTATTTCTGACTTATTATTTATAATAAGTTTAACTAAGTCCTTAGATAAAAAATAACCAGATCCTGAGCAAAAAGGAATGCCCATGTGATTCCCAATGATACCTGAATAAAAATTCTGATTTGATTTATTTTCTACGTATTTTTTTAAAAGTTTTTTGTCAACATAAGAGCTTGAATTTGTTCTAAATATAAAGTCAAAATCAAAATCCTTCACTAAATTAAATGCGTCTATTGTTTTATGAGCACAATTCATTAGTGATTCCCTCACCCCTAAAAAAATATTATTCCCGTCTATTTTTTCCTCGTCTGAATTACCAAAATAGTAATATGTGTCTACACCTTCAACAGGTAAACTATCCCACGTTTGTTTTTGTGTTTTATAAAATTCAGTATATATTCCTGAATCGTCATATGAAAGAACTAAAATTAATATTTTCATATTAAAAAGTTTATTAATTTATCTATTTCATTTTTGTATCTTGAATATGGGCGTAAAGAGTGAGAATCTACATAATTTTGAGATTTTAATTCGTTTTCATCATATGTCCAATAAACTCTATCTATTCTTTTTTTTGCTCTTCCGTACTCCCAACCACGATTTAATTTAGTAATTATTGATTGATTTTCATATAGGTTAACCATTTTTCCAAAATATAACTCATCCGTATCCCAACCTAACCCCATGTCATTTAATTTTATACAGTACTCCTCAAAAGTGTCTTCAAATTTCATAATGTCATTGAATACCTTTCCTTTTGATGCGTTGTAACATATTGGGTATCTAACAACACCTTGATACGCATCAGAACTAAAAATAACTAAATTATCATTATCTATGTCTTCTATATCATTAACAAAATAATTCTTACATAATGGTAACATATCAATATCTGATGTCAAACAGACACTATTTTGATAAAACTTAGTTACGTACATTCTTGCTATTTGTGATTGAAATCCTGTATCTATGTCTTCTATTTTTTTTATTTTGTGTATGATATGATCACCATAATCAACTATTTCATTTGTATCACATATCTCAACCAAAATAGGTTTTATCCCAATCAATTCATACCATAATTTTTTTACTACGGGCCAAAAATCTTTGTACAAATTATTATCATTGGTACTAACAATTATGTAATCTATTTTCATAATAATATTTTGTAGTCTTCCGTTACAGGGGTTTCGTTTATACTAATTCGTTCACCAACAAATCTACCATTAACTCTTCCTATTGGAAATGGTTTTTTCTCAAAAAATTCATCATGTGTGAATTTATTATCCTTAAAAAATTTATATATGTGTTGTAAAAAATTTTGATCAATGCCGTAATAATTTATTTTATCCTTTAAAAAAGATTCTATAGTTTTTCTCATTTCCATTATTTTACCTTTAATACCCCACATACCCGCTAAAATACCTAAACCACTTGCACCATAAGGGACACCATGTGCGGGATGATCTCTCATTACGTGTATTAGTTTTTTACTATTCATCCATTCTTGCACAGCTAAAAATTCTCTTTCAGATATTCTTGAGTCGCAATCTCTAAAACATACATATTCGGCATCTTCTATGTCAGAAGCGAAAAAACGCCAAAAACACCCATAAGGTACTCCCGAACTATCAACACATATAACATCATTTTTTTCCAATTCTTTAATTGTTTCTGATGGTACGGTGTTATCATAATAAACGATCATTTTCCATCCGGGGTATATGGTTTTTATCAGTTCTGAATTTCTTATGGCTCCTATATTATAAAGAAGATTGTCACCCCATAAACTAAAACTTAAATAATTCATTATAGTTTATTTTTTAATAATTTATCGTAATTACTTTGTAAGTCAACAAAATGACCTTGAGTTTTATGTGAGTCTAATTGTAAGTGTTGCAGTAGTCCTTTTGTAATCATAAATTTTCTATTCTTATGGTAAGAATAGTAGGTTATGGATCTTTCATGCGCGTGACCACAAGTTTTTGTATCTTTAATTCTATCGGCAACAGGAGAAAACCATTTCATAAAATCATCAAAAATATCTTTTCTAAATGTTGTATTTGATGTAGAAGACCACACTGAATCTGGTGAATTTTGTACAATTTTGTTATAGTGTGAGATTAAATCAAATTTATGTATTTCTTTAATTGCCGGTATAACATTTTCATTCCAAGAAGGGTTTAAAATAAATTCATAACTTCTTACAGGAAACGGAACGTATCCAACCATTTCAACGTCATTCTCATAAATTTTTGTATGAAATTGATCAATATTCTTATTTAAGATGGTATCGTACTCAAAAAGATTAATGTATTTAGTATTAATTAAATTATTTTTCCAAAGACAATACCAACCAGTATAGGAAGTAAATAAAGGATATTGTTCTATATTGTCTTCATAATTTCTTGCAATTATTAAATTAGATAAATACCCTATCTTATCAATAGGTCTATTACCTAAAAAGACGTATTTATATTTATATAAATTAGATAGTTTATTGGACGATTCAAATTCAAGAACTATATCTTGATCGTGAACAAAAATGAAAGTTTCGGATAATTCTTTATTATTAATGTCTATAGGTAATTTATCTTTATATTTAATTGCGAACTGAATTCTATTATCTTCCCATTGTTGGTTAGTTTGTCCTATGGAAAGATGAGTAACCCTTATATCAAACATTACTCCAATTTTAACATCATCTAAATAATTAGGCAAACAAAACCCTAAGTCATAAAAATGAAATCCATTAAACGATTCATCAAAATTGTGTTTAATCTTTTTCTTATTTATTGCGATAAATAATCCATCAACAATTATTACGTCCTCAATTTTATTACCTAAATCTTTTGAGTAATTACTTGTCCATTTTTTACCTTCATGTTTGTGATTAACAATACCATACATGGTATTCTGAACTTCCCACCATTTTCCATTATTATCCAAATATTTTGTTCCAGCTAAACCTAAAATACCATATTCAGGATTTTTATTAAAATGTTTAAGTATTTTATCTGCCCAATTTTTTGTGTCAAATTCTAAGTCGTCATGACATAAAACAACTATATCGTATTTTGATTCAGATAAAATTTCATTATAAACTTGAGACAATGATTTTTCACCATTATTAATTTTTTCTATAATTTCCACTTCTTTGTACATTGAAGTTTTTTGAAGATAATCAATGTATTCTTGGTTATGTTTTCTTGTTGAGTATCCTATTGTTATCATATCCCTGTACTACCAAATCCTTTATCAGATCTGTCTTTATCGTTAATGTTAATTACTTTATTAAAATTGATCCACTTACCACAAACAACAGGAGAAAAAACCGCCTGAGCAATTTTTTGACCTTTATCAATTTTAACTTTGTGATTATTCGTATTAAAAATAATTACTTTTATTTCACCTGTATACCCTTGATCTACCGTACCTGGTGAATTTAATACCATCAAACCTTGTTTTAATGCTAAACCGCTTTTTGATCTAACTTGAATTTCATAATGTTCGGGAATGTCAATAAACAATCCTGTTGGAACCAAGGTTCTACCAAATGGATCAATATCTATTTCCTCTGTTGAATGCAAGTCAAATCCTGAATCTGTTGGGTAAGCGTATACAGGGTCTACAGAATTTTCATGTTTTGTGGTATAATTAACCTCAACTTTTGTGTTATACGATTTCATTTCTCTATCAATTTCATTTATGTCGATTCCAAATAGTTCCATAACAGCATTATAGTCAGGTTCATCACCATCAAAAGTTTCTTCAAGATCTTTTATTTGTTCAAAAAAATCATCATTTTCTTTAGTCATATTATCCCAAGTTTTTAAGTTTTTTTATAAATTCAATAAGAACTTCAACATCCTTTTCACAATATTCAGATATTGAGTTTAATTTTTGTTCTATCCAATAAGCATCGTGAACTTTATCACCAGTAATTTCCCCATCTTTTGGTGTTGGTATTCCCATTGTTGAACAAACAAGATCCAAAGAACCAATTGATGTATACGCTCCGTATTGCCAAATTTCTTTTGTGTCAATTGCTTTTACCTCCCAAGGCTTTGTATCATATGATGGTAAAAGTTTTGATGGCATAATTCCATTTATGATCATACGTTTTGCAAGCATCGGAATGTCAAAGTTTTTTAGATTATGACCACAAAGATAGAAATCAAGTTTACTACATCTATCAAGAAGATTTCTAACTTGAATCAATAATTCTTTTTCATCATCACCAGAAAATGTCTGTTTTTTTACTTCTCCGTTGTCCATTACAAACGCCATTGATACGCAGATAATTTTTGCAAATTCAGGAACAAGAGCTGCTCGTTTCTTAAACACTTCCTCTCTAAACAGACTTTCATCTTCGGGAAATCTTTTTTGAAACCAATCAAAATATTTGTTAAATTGATTGGCAAGATCTGGATTGAATTTCTCACAGGATTCATAATCAGGGCATCCACCAACGGTTTCAATGTCAAGGAATAAAATTTTGGTAATTGGTATATTAATCATAATTATTTAATTAAAGATTTGTAAAATTCACTTCTATTTTTTGTAACAATATTAAGATCATATGTGTCTTTTACGGTTTCATATAATCTTTCACCCATATCTTTAACCATGTTTGGGTTGTTTACCAACAATTTAACGTTTTTAACCCAATCTGAATGGTTTCTATGTTTGTCAACCAATAGGGCATTACCATCAACAAATTTACCATTACTTACCGAATGTTTAAGATCTATGGTATAAGGCCCAACGTTTGATGCGATTAAGGCTTTTTTATAGAATCCCGCCTCAATAACTTTAAGTTGTGATTTCATCCTGTTAAAAACGTGATCAACAATTGGTGATAATGATATATCAAACCTTGAATAATTCTTTGCGTATGATGTTGCAGGTTTTGTCCATACTCTTACGTAGTTTTCATTTTCCCACCCAAGAAACTCTTCATCATTAAACCTATCCAAAAATAATTTATAATTTGGTGAAATTATTTTATAGTTGTCAGTAAAAATTGATTCATATTTAACCCAAACCGTTTCTTCGGGTTTAATTGGTCTTCTTACTTCTTCCCCCGTATTTTTATTAATTTCTGTTACGGTTCCTCTTGTATCAAAACCACAAAGATAAAATTGTAATTTATCCTGTTGAGGTTTTAATTTATTTACCATACCATCCAATAACTTCAAATCGTGTAAATGTGAGGATCCACCAAGCCAACCTACTCTGATTTTTTCGGAAGGTAAAGTTGGTTGATTAAATTGTTCTTCTCTTGGATCAATTGCGTTTGGTAAAACATAAACATTTTTATTGAACTTTCTAATTTCATTCGCAAAAATATCTGTTGTTGTTGTAACGTATGATGATACTTTAAGATTTGCAATAATCTTCTCGTGAATTTTATTGTTAATAATTAACTGATGAATAGGATGTTCCTTTGTTGGTAACCAATAATCGTCAACATCCGCAATAACAACGATACCAACACTTTTTAACCATTCAATAAGTGCAGGGCAATCTTCATAATTTTGACCGATATTTCTGTGGAAATGAACAATTTGATATTGTTTCCAATAGTTCTGATCATTTATTTTTGGTTCGTAATCAATATCAACGTGAAATTCATCAGGATATTTGTTTTGTAACATTACATGGGGGTCAACTGAACGGAATTTACCTCAGCCAACCCCAGATTGGTCACTTGGGAGAACTAATACTCTAATTCTCTCACGACCATTCATGGGGCTTTCTTTACTCATATTTTTTAATTAGTTTATTTATTATGTTTTGGTTTTTCTTATATTCAGATTCCCAAATTACTTCTAAATTATAACCTTTATTCCTTACTAAGTCAATCTTGTTTTTATCATAATCCCATAATTCTTTTGCTGTCATATTTTTAACGGAATGAAAATAATCCGATGGATATTTTTTTGGGTTGCAATGCCAATAGTCTCCATTATACTCAATAATTAAATTTAACTTAGGGATAAATATATCACATATTTTAGTGTCAACTCTAAATGATGATTTAACTTTATATCCTATTTCTTTTATTTTTTTTATTATTTCATATTCAGCTTTAGATCTTATCACAGATTTTATTTTACCTAATCTTCTTGTTTCTTTCATCTTTTCTGACATTATTTTTCTGGCATGCTCCATATTACCCTCATCCCATTTCTTTTTTAAATTTTTTCTAGCCTTATCCCTATGTTTTGGGTTTGCCATAGAATTTTCTTTACCGGTTGCTTTTCCTTTTCTACTATTTGATATTTTTTGTTTGGACTCCCCAGTGTGTTTTTTACCGTAAAATGGATTCCCATTTCCTTTTTGATTTATAATACTACAATTTTTACATAATGAATTCCTCAAATTAAAATAATTTCTACAGGCAATTATCCTATCTTTTGATGTTGTCTTAACGTCTGAACCACATTGAGGGCATTTTCTTAAAATAACATATTTATTATCATTTTTAATTATTTTTAATGAATCACATCTATTTCTTTTTCTAGTTACATTATGTTTTTTTAGTACTGATAAAATAGTGGGTTTAGACACCCCAAATTCTTTTGACAATATTAATGAACTTTTACCTCCCAAATATTCTTTAATAATTAACGTTTCATTTAAATCAATTTTTTTTGCCATAATATGTTGTTTTTATTATAAATAGTTCTGTTGTATCAAAAGGTAAAATAAAAAAAACAAAAAACCCCACTCTTTATGAATGGGGATATGAATTTAAATAACTTAAGTTATTCTGAAACTTTTTTAATTTTTGTAATCTTACCCTCAAAAATATGTTGACCCACTTTGAATCTAAAAACTTCATTTGATTTTTTTGTGGATTCAACCATTAGACCATTTTCTCTTAACACATCCTCAACTGTTTCTCTTACAATATCTTTAATTTGGTTTGGGTTAAAAGAAATTGATGATTGAGTTGGTTGTTGTTTAGGTCTAACATTTTCTACAATCGGTTCCCCATTTGCTTTTGAATTCATTAGTCTTGATGCTTTATCAATTAAATCTGGTGATAATGATGATCCTGCGGTTAATGGGTTATTTGGTTGTTGTATTGGGTGTTCCATCATTAACCTTTTAATCTCATCAGGTAGTTTTGAACTAGCAATTCTATCTGCCGTTGGTACTGAAGTATTATAATTCTTTTGTGTTGGTACTTCCACTTCAGATAATAAATCTTGAGGTATATTGTAATTACCACTTACGGGTTTATAGTCCTCAACCACAGGTGTGTTTGGTATTGAGACATTTGCATGGTTTCCACGACCCATACTATCGTGTCTTTCCATTATTTTTTTTGATATTAACAACTTGTTAATTAAATCTTGATCTGCCGACATATTAAAAATATTGTATTGTTTATGTTATAGTTTCTTCAGTACCACCAAATACAGCGTTTACAATTACATTAGTCATACTTTTATCTCCGTTAGGGTTATAACCAGGTCTTGGTGTATCAAACTTTTCTGCGGTTGGTCTAAACGAAACTATTTTATCAACCCTGAATAATCTCCAACTTGGTAAAGGTTTCTTCCCTAAATATGCTCTATGTGAAGCTCCTTCTAAATCCCAAGCTCGTAAAACAGGGTTACCTGCCTTACTATACCCAAAACAAACGGGTTCAATAGTTCTTAGTCCATTTCCACCTGGTTCATCTCCTTTGTAATAAATTACAACTTTCTGTTTTTTCTTAATTGCATCAACAATTGAATCTATTGATGCTATCTCAAGAATAAGACTTTTCAGAGAGTTGTAAAGTTTCATTAAACCGAAGGAGTTGTATACGGTTTATTAGATTGATATTCATTAATTTTTATTTCATTCTTTCTTTCAAGAATATCAATTGAAGATCCTCCATTAGTTGTATCCAAAAATCCTCCAGTACCTTTACCTAATTCATCCCCATCGGATATTGCATCTTTATTTGTTTGTGAATATTGATTAGTTGGTTTATAATCATTCTTTGGTATAAGTCTCTGTCTTTGTTGTTCCGCAATTTGACCTAACTCATTTTGTGGTTGATCAAAATTTAATCTTTCTGTAACCGCCATTTTAAATTATTTTTTTCATAATATCGTTTATCCTTTTCAGGTTTTCGGTTATTTTGATATCATCATTATAACCTTTATGACTTTTTGATTCTCTATTCATATTTGATAACCATCCCATGTTATCAATTAATTCATCATTAACATCATCGGGCATAACATCTTGTGTTATTTGTGGTGTTTGTGTTCCTCTTCTTAAACCATCAATAGTTGTTGATACCCAATTATTCATATAATCACCACCATTTAATACATATGGTGCGTCTTCCTTTTTACCGTCAAAATATTTGAACCAATTTTGTATTCTCTCAAGTTGTTGGAATGTTACTTGTCCTTTATCTCTTAAAAAGATATTTCTCTTATGACCCTCAACTGTAGAATCAGAGTTAGGGACTTGCTCAAAACACTTCTGAAGATACTCAACAAGTTCTTCAGGTAATTTAATAATTTGTCCGTATAATTCCTTATTCACCTTTTTTAAGAATTTTAATTAATTGGTTAATACTTATTCCCTCTTTTTCTGCAACTTTTTTAATTGATTGTAAATTTCTTGTTAAAATTCTACTAACAGGAGTTTCTTCTTCATTATTTTTTTTTACAAGATCATCCCCTTTATTTTTTTTCTTTAGTAAAATTTCATCAATCATTTTTATCATCATCTCTCTTTCGGTTTCAGACAATCTTCGTTTGGTAAAACAATTTTTACATTTACCTCTTCTCTTTTCTCTTTTTAATTCTTTATCTAACCTTGGGTCAAATCCCATAACCTCTAATCTATCGTTTCTTTCAATAGGATCTTCAATCCCCATCTTCTTTAATATTTTACTTGCCTTTGAGTATGTTTGAGCGTCTTCTGTTTCCTCATAACCAAACGCATCTGACATATCAACCTCATCCAAAAGTTTCTCATCATTCTTATCAATTGATTCCCCATAATAAACACGATAACCTCTAACAACAGGATTATTAGTTTGTCTTGTTGTTATAACTGTTTGATCTTGAGTTTTTCTTGGGTGTAATCCTTGATTTAAAATTGGAATGTTAGAACCCGCAAAACTACCATCAGAATCAACAAGTTCATTCATTTCACCATCTTTCTTTTCTTTTTCTTTGTATTTTTCGGGAATATCGGAATTAAGTTTCATACCTAATTTTTGACCTAACTTTACTATAAATGGTGTTGCGATTGATGACCCTGGAACAACTTGGAATACTACTAACGGGATTAATTTTAATACGTCTGAAGATTGATCTTTTATAAATTTTTTATCTTCAGCGTCAAGTTCAAAATCTTTATCTTTTAAATATTGCTTAATTGAAGACATAATAATCTTAACCAACAATCTAGTTTGTTTAAGTTCATCTATGGCAATAGATTTATACTTTTTTAATTTGTTGGTGATATCCTCAATAGAGGGTTTTTTTATTTCATCCAATATTTTTTTGCTTCTCATAGTAAAATGATTAATATTAATCGTTCGTATTTTTTACAATAAATACTTTGTTTTGTGGTATTTATCTAAAAAAAAGATGGCTCAACAGAATATTAATCAATATGTTTACCAAAAACTAAAGTTAAACATCGTAAATGATTGTCAAGATATGTCTTTGGCGTCCGATGAGGTTGACTTTAATCAAGAGGTTGTATTCTCACCATATTTAATTGCTCAAACATATGGTAATAGATTACCAATAAATATTGACATAAATAACCCAATAAGTGTTCAAAATTTAACTTTATTATATAAACAATATAATTATAACAACGTTTTTGTTTCTCAAAATTATTATAATCCAGATGAATTAGATCTTTCTTGTTTTTCATCATCAACTGCTTGTGATATTGGACTAACAGGAATTGATAATGGTCTAGTAACATCAATGACAGGAGAATCAATAAATTTCACAAATGGTTTATATTCTGATTCATTTAAATTTGATAGAGAATATTATGATAGAAGATTTAAAATGTTTCAAGTTACCGGGTATACATCACAAAATGAAAGATTTTCCGGTATACCAAAAACAACATTATATGAGGTTGTAAGTAAAACAGGATCTGTTGGTAAATATCATGAATTATATGGTGGGTTTTATCAAGGATTTTATAAATTATTTGGTTATGATTACGACATCCTACCTGAAAGAATGAATAAAGGATGGGCGGTAGAAATGTTATTAAAACCAAGATTAATAAATGAATTTTTTCCATCATCAGGTGAAACAACATTAAACGAGGTTTATCCTGACAATGCGGGTATTTTCTTTTATTTTGGTACAAGAGCCGAAAATAAATTTTATCATCACGCCGATGGGACACCAAATTGTTTTACAGGTTATACAAGAGTTACAAATGGGTTAGAAGAATGTGTTGAAACTTGTGCGTGTTGTAATAGAACGGTAACGAATAGTAGATGTGTTTATGTTTATCCTCCACGATCAAAAAACAATCAACATGATCCTCATCTAAATTATGGTTGTGATTTATGTAATGGAATAAAAGATAAAAAATTAACTTGTGGGTGCGGATGTTATGATACTCCTTGTGAAACTTGTGGTTGGGAATGTTTTGAACATTCTTGCTCAACTATTATTGAACCCACACCAACACCAACACCTTCTCCAACTCCAACGTGTGATGTTCCAACTCCTGTATGTACTCCGTCTTGTACAAAATGTGAGGAATGTAAAGATTGTGTTGATTGTACCCCAACTGGATTCACTTCAATTCAAAGTACTTGTGAAACGGATCCGTTATTTGATTCAATGTCAAACGCCTTAGCCGTTAAGTTATGTGGGTCAAAAGAAAATCCAAAAATTGGTGTTAAAGTTTTAAGATGGACGGGTAATTGTGAAACAACGGGGACTTGTACTACAGGTCAAACATATGTTACAGGATATACGATTGATGAATATTGTTCTCCAAACGGGATATATGATTATTGTGAAAATGAAAATCCTGATTATTTGGATCAAGAACATTGGTTCCAAGTTGATATCGTATGGGAAAGGTATACTTGGTTGGACACTTGTGATTTAAAATGGAGAGGTGGATTAGGAGACATAACAAAGTTTGAGTATTTAAATTCTTTGGCAAATGATACCGCAAAATTAATCGCTCCACCATATACGAATGGTCAACAAGTTGCCGAACAAATTGAACTTGTTAATTTGGAACAAACTTGGCTTGATGAAACCGACTTTAGAATGGGTAGATTAAAAATCTATGTTAATGGTAAAATCTTCTACACCATTGAAAATTTTGAAGAGATAATTCCAAGAGCGTTAAATACCGACAAAGAAAAACAACTTGGTGTTCCTTTTAACATATCTTGGGGTGGAGGTACGCAAGGTTTAAGAGAGAACTTGACGTTCTCGGCATGTACTGCGTTAGATGGAAAATATATTCAGGATCCTGAATCATTCTCAACAGATTTATTAAACACAACGTCATTATCAGGTTTACAAACAAATATTTTACTTGAAGAAAATTTTGCAGGAACATTTGAGGGTGGGGTATCACAATTTAGAATGTACGTTACTCCATTGTCTGCCCCTGAAATAAAACATAATTTTTTATTACTTCAGTCTACATTTGATATGTTAAATCCTGATTGCCCTAATTGCAATACAATAGTGTGTGAACCTAATGACTTCGTATATGTCTTGATTGATGTTGATTATTTGGTAACACAAAATTTATTTTATATTACAACACAAAATAATAATTATATTATTTTATAACTATTTATTCATAAAAGACAATGGGAATCACAAAAATAACCGAATTAAATCAAATTTTATCTGGCGAGGTATCATCAAACGATGTATTACCAATAGTTGATATTGCGACCGATGAAACTAAAAAAATAGAAATAAACCAATTACAAAGTTATATTCTTAGTGGTTTTACAGGATCGGATAATAACTTTTTACCATTAAGTGGTGGTACTGTTACTGGTGATACTATTTTTACGCAAGGATTAACCGCAAATACTGTTAATAGTTTAATGTTGGGTATTGGTGCCGGTAATATCAATACAAATATTGGTATTGGATATAATACATTATCTAACAACACAACAGGATCAAACAATATTGCACAAGGTTACAAATCATTATTTTCAAATACAACAGGATATCAAAACATTGCAATAGGTAACGCTGCTTTATATTCAAATATCTCAGGATCCAGTAACGTTGCCATAGGAATAAGTGCTTTACAAAGTAACATATCAGGAGTAGATAACATATCAATAGGTCAATCGTCTCTTCTTTTAAATACCATAGGATATTCAAATATAGCCTTAGGTAATAGCTCTCTTAGTTCAAATATATCAGGGTCTCATAATATAGGTATGGGAGACGGTTCTCTTTCACTTAATAGTTATGGAAATCATAACATTGCTTTAGGTAATGGATCTTTACAACAAAATACAACAGGATCAAATAATATTGCACAAGGTTACAAATCATTATTTTATAACACAACAGGAACCTATAATATTGCTTTAGGTCCAAACGCTTTACAAAATAATACAGAAGGTTTTCGCAATATTGCTTTAGGTCCAAACGCTTTACGAGCTAATTCAATAGGAGATAATAATATTGCTTTAGGTGAATCCTCTTTAGAATATAATACCTCCGGTTCAAATAATGTTGCTTTAGGTAACAGTGCTTTACTTAACAATACAATAGGAAACAATAATGTTGCTTTAGGTCAAAGTGCTTTAATATATAACACCTCCGGTTCAAATAACATTGCTTTAGGCCTCAGTGCTTTAGAAAAAAACACAGAAGGATGTAATAACATTTCATTAGGTAGGTGTTCTTTAGGAACTAACACAACAGGTGAAAATAATATTGGTTTAGGATATAGATCTTTAAAAAATAATCAAACAGGATTTTTCAATATTGGTTTAGGTTTTGATGTTTTATATTCTAACACAACAGGACAATACAATGTTGCAATAGGTAAAAGTGTTATGGTACAAAACACTATAGGTGTAAACAATATTTCATTAGGTAATAGCTCTCTATATAACAACACAATAGGGAATTATAATATTTCGGCAGGACAAAACTCATTATATTCAAACACAGAAGGAAACAATAACGTTGCTTTAGGGTCAAACGCTTTACGATATAATACAACAGGAAACACTAACGTGGCATTAGGGTACAATGTACAATCAGGGGATTTCTCAAATTCAGTTATATTGGGTAATGGAGCGACAGCAACGGCAAATTCTCAGTTTGTTTTAGGGTCTGCGGGAACTCCTATTGGGCCGGTGACTACAGAATCTTGTACGTCAACAAAAACATTAACAATCCGATTGAATGGTGCTGATTATAAAATATTGTTGGTTTAATAAAAACACAATTTATTTATAATATTTTTTTAGTATTTTGATATAAAGATATCATTATGGTTAAAAATATATTCTTTAATGCATCATTACCAAGAGCAGGATCAACATTATTACAAAATGTTATGATGCAAAATCCGGACATTTACTCAACACCAACATCAGGAGTGGTTGAGTTTCTATTACAAGCAAGAACAATATATTCAACAGGAGATGCGTTTAAGGCTCAAGATGCTGAAACAATGAAAAAAGGTTTTAGAGGATTTTGTAAAGGTGGTTTATGGGGATTCTTTAATGAAATAACAGATAGACCATATGTTTTAGATAAAAGTAGAGCGTGGTCAGGACATTATAGTTTTTTAGATTTTTTTGAGTCCAACCCAAAAGTAATAATTATGGTTAGAGATTTAAGATCAATTTTTTCGTCAATGGAAAAAAATTACAGAAAAAATCCACATAAAGACCCATTAATTGTTAATGGTGCGGAATTAAAAAACATGACAACAGATTCAAGAATGGTTCATTTTTCTGTTTCACCTCCCGTTGGGCCAGCTCTTGAGTGGTTGTATGATATTACACAACAAAGATTAGATTCAAATGTTTTATTTATAAGATATGAAGATTTTTGTAAAACCCCAGAAATAGAAATTCAAAAAATCTACAAGTATTTGGAAATCCCTTACTATAAACATGATTTTAAAAATGTTGATCAACTAACACACGAAAATGATATAATACATGGAATATTTGGTGATCATAAAATACAACGAGAAATAAAACCATTAAAGGATGATTATTTGAATATTTTAGGTTCAAAAAATTGTAATATTATTATTCAAAACTATTTGTGGTTTTTTGAAAAATTTAATTACCTGTAAAAAACTTTAATCTATGTTTGTAACCGTATGTAATAAAGAATATCTAATTGGGTTTGAGGTTATGTTAAAATCTCTAATTGAGAATAACCCAAGAATAATTAAAGAAGATATTCCATTCACTGTAATTAGTAACGATTTGACTCATGATGATTTGATTACTTCAAGAAAAATACACAATAATGTTTTGTTAAAAACTTACGATTTGTCAAAATATTATGAAATTGAGGAATTAAAAAAGAAACAAATGTCATTTGGTGATTATACCAAATATGAGATTTTTTCAATGGAGGATGTGGACAAAATAATTTTTTTAGATTGTGATACTTTAATATTGGGTAATATTGACAAATTAATTGATTCACAATGTTCTTTCGGTGCCATTAGAGAATTATATATTGATCAATATAATACCGGAGTTATGGTAATAAGTAAAAAATACCTTAATCAAAAAATAACAAACGATCTAATCAATTTAACAAAACTTTATGGTATCACGGAACATTTAGATCAGGATATCATAAATTACTATTTTCAAGATATTATAACATCATTCCCAATAGAATATAATTTCCTAAAAACTTATAACAAACAAGTTTTTCATAATACAGGACTTCCAAAGTATATTAAAATATTTCATTATATTGTTAAAAAGCCTTGGCAACAAAAACCATTAGTTTCTTTGGAAGAAGGAACCATATGGACTGAAAGATATTGGTTTGAGTATTACTCAAAAATATTAAAATTAAAAGTATGATTAAAAGACATTACGACAATACGGAATTGTTAGACTATGTTGAAAATGATAAGAATACCAAAACATTAGAAAATAAAGAAATTCTATTACATTTCAATTCCTTTTGTTTGGGTGATACAATTTGTTTTGCATCATTTATGGATCAATTTGTTGATTATCATAAACCAAAAAAAGTTTTGGTTTCAACATTTTTTCCTCATTTATTAAAATCAAATAATGATAAGTATGAATTTATAAATGCAAATCAAAAAAAACGAATCATTGTTGATAAACATATTTCTGTTGGATATGATAAGGAAGATGTTTCTCATACGTTGGGTGGCATGATGTATGCAACAAAAGATACAATGATGATCCCACAATCAACAAAACCTATCAAACCTTCTCTTATTAAAAAAGAAAGAAAAATTATTAATAATAAAATAACAATTGCTCCGGAATCATTAAAATCAATTGCTACTTGGGATAAAGATAAATGGCAAATTATTGTTGATGAACTTATTAGATCAGGATTTGAGGTATATAATGTTTCGTATGAAAATACATTAAATCTTAAGAATGTTAAAGGATACCACGGATTTGATGATATTAATGTTTCATTAAATCATATATTGGAGTCAAGATTATTTATTGGATTGTCGTCAGGTCTTTCTTGGCTTGCTTGGGCGTACGATGTTCCTGTTGTGATGATATCGGGATTTACAAAAGAACATAATGAGTTTGATTGTTTTAGAGTTATAAATAAAAATGTTTGTAATGGATGTTTTAATATAATCCCAAATATATCATCAAAGTGCCCAATTTTTTTAAATACGAATAGAGAAAATGAATGTCATACGACAATAACACCACAAATGGTTATTGATCAAATTAACAAAGCTCTCTCATTTACTAATAGTTAAAATCAAATTATAATTTAATCATGGAAAAAAAATATTCATTATTTCACCTTGAGGGTGGATTAGGAAAACACGTATCATCAACCGCAGTTGCTAAATGTATTAAAAACAATTTTCCCGATAGGGATCTTATTGTTGTTTGTGCGTATCCAGAAATATTCTTGAATTTGGATTTTGTGGATAGAGTTTATAGAATCGGTAATACTCCATATTTTTATGATGATTTTATTAAAGATAAGGATATTAAGATTTTTAAACACGAACCATATTTTACGGATGACCACATTCATAAAAAATTACCATTGATTTTAAATTGGTGTAAATTATTTGGATTGGAGTACAACGGGGAACAACCTGAATTAAAATTCAATTTAAGGCAAAAACAAGTTGGGTTTAACAGATGGAAAAGAGAAAAACCAATTATGGTTATTCAAACAAACGGAGGACCTTTAAACGACCAACCTTATCCTTATTCATGGACAAGAGATATGCCAATTTCTGTATCACAACATTTGGTTAATCACTATTCAAAATATTATCACATAATACAAATTTGTAGACATGAATTTAATGCTTTAGAAAATGTAGAGGTAATTAAAGACCCAATGTCAAACATGGAATTGTTTTCTTTATTGTTGATGTCAGAAAAAAGAATTTTAATTGATTCTTCTTTACAACACGCATCGGCAGCATTAAATCTCCCATCGGTCGTTTTATGGGTGGGAACATCACCAAAGTTATTTGGTTATGATATTCATAAAAATATTATTGCCGATTTACCTACAGATGTTAAATTACCTGACAGTTATCTGTTTGATTATAATTTCAACGGAATGACACATGAGTGTCCATTATTTGATGATAATATTTTTGATATGGATCAAATAATCTTTAATATTAATAGTTTATAAAATGGTTAATAAAATATTTTTTCAAAGCTCTTTACCAAGAGCAGGGTCAACATTACTACAAAATGTAATGGGACAAAATCCTGATTTTTATGTTACACCAACTTCAGGTGTATTAGAGTTAGTTTATGCCGCAAGAGCAAATTATTCTAACTCACCCGAATTTAAAGCCCAAGATCAAAACTTAATGAAAGATGGTTTTTTATCTTTTTGTCGTAACGGTCTTGAGGGTTTTTATAACGGGATTACAGACAAACCATATGTTTTAGATAAGAGTAGAGGATGGGGAGTTCATTACGGTTTCTTAAATTCATTTTATCCTAATCCAAAAATAATTTGTATGGTTAGAGATCCAAGAGCAATTTTTGCATCAATGGAAAAAAACTTCAGAAAAAATCAACATTTGGATGCCGGAATTGTAAACCATTCTCAAATGGCTGGCACAACAACGGAAAAAAGAATTGATATTTGGTCTCAAGGTCAACCTGTTGGGTTAGCTTTAGAAAGGTTATATCAAATTTTTAAAGAAGGTTTAAACAATAAAATGTTGTTTGTTAGATTTGAGGACTTTACCTCAAGTCCAAAAACTGAAATGGATAGAATATATAATTATTTGGGTTTACCTTATTATGACGGTCACGATTTTGATCATGTTGAACAAATAACAACAGAAGATGATAGTGTATATGGTATATATGGTGATCATACAATAAAACAAAAGATTGAACCAATTAAAAAAGATTACAATGAAGTATTAGGTATTGAGGCATCCAACTGGGTAAAAAATAGATATAAATGGATGTTTGATCAATTTGGTTATTTTTGATAAAATTTATTTTTTTAATTTATAGACGAAAGAGTTTGGTATAAACACATTAGATTAAAAAAATAGATATTCCATTGTATTTATAAATGACACAATGGAACAATTTATAACTATAAGTAGCCCTAGTTATGATGGTAATATTGCCAACATAATATTTAAGCCCGATAATGAAGAAAATGTATATAATTTGGGTGATCATCTATTGCCATATACGTTTGATTCTTCATCAATTTCACCAACAACTGAAATTTTTGGTACATACACAATTTATGTTATTTCACAAAAATGTTCGTACTTTTTAAATGTACCAAGACCGACACCCACACCAACACCGACTGTTACTCCTACAAGGACTCAAACACCTACGCCAACAACGACTGTAACACCTACACCAACTTTTGATCCTTGTAAGTTAACGCCGACACCTACACCAACAAAATCTCTTCCGGCAACACCTACACCAACAAAAACACAGACACCTACACCAACATCAACGTTCATATGTACTGTTACCGCAACTCCGACACCGACAAAAACTCCATTACCGGCTCCGCCAGGAATTTATTTTGGTAAGTTTAGTGGTACTACAATAACATCAGGTGATGTGTCATTATTAACATTTGTAAACACAAATGACCCTAGAGAATCTTATGTAGATTTCCAATTTGGAAGTGGGTATGGTTACATATTAATACCTCAAACAATTCCTCAACCAAATGAATTTAGGGATAGTGAAACAGGTTGTTCAGGTAATTATATTCCGATTAATTTAATCGGAACTGTGATAGTTATAGATATAAACGGATTCCCAATAACATACAATATATATAGAACATTCTTCTCGTTTAGTGGTCAAGTATATTGTTGGATGTGTGGATAAATATTAATAAATTATGATGAGTTTTAGTTTATCAGGAGGTGTTGAGGTTTTTGGTTTTATTTCACCATCAGAACCTACGGATCAGTATCCCGTTATTGATCCATTATATGGTATTGATGGATTCCGAAATGTTGATTTACTTTCCGATTTAAATAACATACCAGATCTTCGTAGAAGAGCGGGAATGGTTGTTGGTGTTTCAGGTGGAACAGATTATTATAAACTGAACCCTTCTCCATGGAACGGAACATTATCCGATTGGTCTATTTTCAATACAGGAGGTGGTGGAGGAACTTTTACTGGTGGAACAGTATCGGGATCAACAATTTTTCTAAATGGTCTTACCGCAAATACAATATATTCACCAATAATTAGTGGAGGAACATTATATGGTGATGGATCAAATTTAACGGGGATACCAAATACATTTACAACGGGAGCAACGTATTCAAATGGATTTGCATATTTTGATAGAAATGATATTTTATCGGCGTACACTTTAGACTTAACGTCTTTAACCGGAGATGCAAACACCTTTATAACCGCATACACATATTCAAATAACGTATTAACAATATCTAATAATAATAATAATACTAATTTTTCGGTAACAATTAATGATTTTAGTGGTTTAACAATTAATGGTAATTTAAATGTGACCGGAAATACAACCACTAATAATTTAACCGCAAATACAATTTCCGCATCAACTTATTTAAATTTACCGATTGATGTTTTTGTTACAGGAGGTACGTATTCAAATGGATCTGCAACGTTTACAAATAATACAGGAGGAACATTTAATGTAACAGGATTTTATACAGGTGAAACAAGTTATGTTAATTCATTAACAACAGGAACAGGATTATCAGCAAACACAACCACAGGAAACATAAATATCATAAATACTGACCCTGATCAAGTTGTTACAATATCAGGAGGAACAGGAATATTAACGGGTGGGACATATCCTAATTTTACAATAACAAATACTGATCCAGATCAAATTGTTACATTAAATGACGGACAATACATTTCAGTTACAGGAACATATCCTAATTTCACAATATCAACAACGGGTATTACAGATAACGATAAATTCACAACTGGTTTTACCTACAATGATAATACTTTTACATTAACTGATAATTCAGGGAATACTTTAACCGCAACTATTAATGATGTGACAGGACTTACGGTTAATGGTGATTTTAGTGTTACAGGTCAAACATTAACAAATGTCTTGACCGCAAATACTCTAAATATATCAACAACACCGACAACAAATAATAATGAAACATCTGTTTTAGTTAGAAATTCAACAACAGGTGATGTTGAATTGAGTAGTATTAATTCTTTGTTGATAACTAATAACACGATTACCGTTGCGTTAACAGGGAGTACTGGAGTTGATTTTAATTCAATAAAAGATGCGATAAATAGTATTACAGGAGCGACATCGGCAAATACATATACCGTAAGAGTTGCAGGTGGTGTTTATAATGAAGACCCCTTTACTATACCATCTTATGCTGCAATTAAAGGTGATACATCAATATCAACCGTAATTCAAGCAAATGATCCATCACAAACATTAATACATTTAAGTGATCAATCAGGTATATTTGACTTTCAAATTCAAGGATGTACGGGAACGGGTGTATCTGCAATTGTTTATTCATCTTCAACAACACCACAATCTGCGGCAATTTCTTACGTAGAAAACGTAAGGTTTGGTGCGAATTACACACACGCTAAAGTAGTTGCTTATGGTGGTGCTAACATCATTATGCAATGTTCAAATGTTAAGTATGGTGGGTATCCGTTCACAATAGGTTTTTACTCAACAAATAGTGGAAGTGGTATTGGTAGAATGCAATTAAGAAACGTAACATCCACAAATGGTGGTATTGTTACAACATCTGGATTGGTTTTTGCTAAAGCCGACGCACCAAGTTGTGGTTTCATTGTTAATGGATGTCTTTTAACAAAGGCGGCAGGTGCTGCTGCGGGAACAGGATTCTACGTAGAAAACGGAGGATTTTTAAGATTAACCGCAGTCAACTTCCAAAGATGGGCAATAGGTATTGACGCACCCCAAATTGGATCCGCTCCTAGTATTGATGCGATTGCTCTTAATTTTGAGAACAACACAATAGATGTAAATATTGCACATTCAGGAGCAACGGGAAAAGTTCAAGGAACTGACAACTTTTTAAAAACAATTATAAATCAAAATGCGCCACTTTATGAGGTAAACCAAGACCCGAAAGAAATAACCGTAGCAAAAAAAGGTGGGGACTTTTCGTCAATTAAATCTGCGGTTGACTATTTAATTAGTTCAGGTAATACTTCTATTAATAATAGATATGTAATTTCAGTTGATCCCGGAGAATTTTATGAAAATGAAATTGATTTAACACAAACACCATATGTAAGTATTGTTGGTAGTAACATTCAAACAACTCAAATTTTACCGAATACAAACACTCAGCACATTATAAAAATTGGTATTAATAATGAAATATCATTTTTAAGTTTAAGTGGAGCACCATCAGGTTATGCTGGAATTTATTGTTACGATGTTGGTGATTTTGCCCAAGCACATAAAATATCAATGTATGATTGTGATACTAATATTTGGATAGAGTCTGATACTCAGGATACTAAATTTTATGGTGAATATATAGATTACAACGGAGAATACACATATGGAACCAAAGTAATTGGTAACAATGGGTACTTGGCGTTGGCAAATATGGAAAACTACTTTAACTTCCCAACTGGTGGTAATATCACATATTGTAATTATGCCACAGGTAGTGGGGCAACATTAAGTATCTTTGTTGGTGATAATCAAAGTAATGGAGTATCAGGCAGTACCGCATATTACGTTCAAGATGGGGCTGGATTGTATTGTAGTACAATTACAGTTGATGGATTTACCTATGGGATTAGAAATCCAAATGTTGGTCTTCCTATTAGATTTGATGTTGATAATGCAAGTTTTGTTAGTGGTGAATGGGATTTATATGTTGAAAGAATTGGTACGTTTGGTACATTTGGTGGTAGTTCAAACCACGAAAAAGTATTTACAGTTTCTGATGATGTATATTGGGCATTTTTGGATATTGAGGATGGTGAATTTAATATAACAAGAAAAGCATCTGTTACATTTACCGATGGTTCACATACCGATTTTACCACTCTTATATTTGAAGGATCAACTATGGGGTTGTTAAGTGGTGGTTCCATAAGTGTTATAAGTGGTTTTACAGTTCAAGCTGATAGTGGGTTTGGTTATTTAGAAAAATCCGATAATAGTGGAATCGTTAGAAGAATAGATTGGGTAAATAATTTAATCACATTATCGGCAAATACCGATAATTACATTTATATTAACGAAAATACTAATCTTGTAAGTTCAGGAACAAAACCAATTACGTCTTATAATATATTATTGGGTAGAGTTGTAACAAATTCAACAGGGGTTGAGTTCATTGATTTGTCCCCTTTAAATGCGGAACACACATCAAATCGTTTTGATTCATTATTCACAGAAGCGTTAGGGCCAATTTTTGCAAATGGATCAATAGTAACAGAAGGAACAACACCATTTACATTAGATGTAACTCAAGGTGATTATCATTTTTCGTCAAATGAATTTTTACCGACAGGTGGTACTGGATTAACATTTACACAATATTATAGAAATGGAACAGGATCAACTTGGGTTACCACCGCAACAACATTAGTTAACAATACCCAATATGATTTTAATGGTACTTTAACAGGGTTAACTACAGGTTATTTTACAAAACACACATTATACACTGTAGGTGAAGGATCCTACGAGAATTACTTTTTGGTGTTAGGTCAAAATGAATACTCAACATTAGTACAAACGGAGAACGCTCTTTTACCAACACCACCAACATATTTTACAGATGGTGTTGTTCAAATTGCAAACATATATGTTCAAGAAGGTACAAGTGGTATTACTCAAATTGAGGATATAAGACCCACAATCGCATTTAGAGCGGGTGGGGTGAACGCATCTTCGGTTCATGGAAACTTGCTTGGTTTAACGGCTGACGATCATACACAATATCTTTTGGTTAGTGGTGCTCGTGCGATGAGCGGAAACCTTGATATGGGTACTAATAATATTGTAAGTGCTGGAACGATAAATGGTGTAACAATACAATCTCACGCAACAAGACATCAATTTGGTGGTTTAGATCCTGTTGGTTCTACAACACCATCCGCAAATGCAATACCTTATGCGGATGTAAGTGGTACATTAAACGATTGGATTTCAACCGCATCAACAACCACGTTTGGTAAAGTAAAAACATCAAGTTCAAGTACAACAGTTGTAAGTGATAATGATAATAGATTTTTGAATTCATTTACAGGTGGAACATATTCAGGTGGGACATTATCTTTGAGTACCGTTTCTGGTGGATCATATAATATCACAGGTTTTTCTGCAGGCAACACAGATGTATTTGTAACAGGATCCACTTATTCTAATAATACATTTACATTTACAAATAACACAGGTGGGACTTTCAATGTATTATTTAATACTGTGACAGGTCTTACAGATAATGGTGATTTAACCGTAACGGGTAATACTGTTTTAGGTGGTCGTTTAGTGAATCTTGGGGGTACAACTGTAACGGATCCTCAATATAGAACTTCTCTCGGGGGATCAAATATATCTCCAAGAGCAACATTTGGGGTGGAATCAGTCGGAGCAACTAATCAAAGATACATTTTTGACCCTGTAAATCAAAACGGTTTAGTTTTTGCTGTTGCAAATAATGGATCCACATATATTGCAAGGGCTGCAATTAAAGTTGGTAATACGAACAACACTATTTCCCAAGAGTCGGGAGATTTACAATTTTTTACATTAACAGGATCATCATTTAGTGAAAAGATGATAATTACTGCCGTGGGTAACGTGGGTATAAACACATCAACACCTTCAGTAAGATTAGAGGTTAACGGAAAAACAAAAACAACCAATTTCCAAATGACATCTGGAGCAACAAATGGTTATGTTTTAACTTCAGATTCATTAGGAAACTCTTATTGGGGGTTACAATCTTCGTTTACGGGAGGTACTGTTACAGGGTCAACAATATTTACAAATGGGTTATCCGCAACAACAATTTCAGCAACAACCTATCAAAACCTACCTGTTGATGTTTTTGTAACGGGAGGAACATATTCGTCAGGATCAGCAACATTTACCAATAATACTGGTGGAACATTTAGTGTTACAGGACTAACAGAACCATTTAGTGGGGGTTCGGGTAATTGCATCACAGATTTATATGTTACAAACGTATATGGTTGTTCACCAATAACAATTCACGATTCAATACAATCTCCAACATCTTACGTGTCAGGAATAACATCTTTTGCTTTTGGTAATGCCGTTTCGGCAACAACAAATTATAGTTTTGCGCAAGGGGACTATACTACTTCGTCAGGTAGCTATTCTCATGCCGAAGGAGGGGCTACCACATCATCAGGTAACTATTCTCACGCTGAAGGTAACGGTACAACATCATCAGGATATGGGTCACACTCTGAAGGTATTGCAACATTATCATCAGGTAACTATTCTCATGCTGAGGGTGAATCAACGATATCATCTGGAAGATCCTCCCATTCTGAAGGTTACCAAACAACCTCAACAGGTAATTATTCTCACTCTGAAGGTCAGCAAACAACTTCAAGTGGTATTTATTCTCACTCTGAAGGGAAACAAACAAATTCAAGTGGTGGTTGGTCTCATTCAGAAGGAAATCAAACAATTTCAAGTGGTATTTATTCTCACTCTGAAGGTCAGCAAACAATTTCAATTGGTGATTGGTCTCATTCAGAGGGATCAGAAACAATTTCAAGAGGTAATTGGTCTCATTCAGAGGGATCAGAAACTATTTCCGCGGGTAAAAATTCACATTCGGAAGGTGACTCAACGATATCAGGAGCTTTTGGGTACTTAGTTAAATTTTTATCTGGATTCACTCAGTTTGATCCGTCCATTGGTGATATTACAAGTTATTTTGGTAACTATGTTGTATTAGATGACTATATTAGCAATAGTATATATGGGTATTATGAAGTAAGTGGTGTTACATTTAATGGTTCTGAGACTGATTTACAATTAATGGATACTAGTTTTAATAGTACTGTTATTTTATCATTTCCAAATGTAAGAACACCTTTTAAATCTGATATAAATACAGGGCATTTTTCTCATTCAGAAGGATTAAGCGGTATTACACATGGTTTGTGGTCTCACTCCGAAGGAAATGATACAAGATCAATTGGTTTATGGTCACATGCTGAAGGTAAGGAAACTATTTCTTGGGGTAATGGTTCTCATTCTGAAGGTATATCCACAAATGCTTTTGGTGATTATTCACATTCTGAGGGGATTGGAACTGTTACATCAGGTGATTATCAACACGCTCAAGGTTTGTGGAATACAACAGGAGATACCACTCAAGGTGCGTTCATTGTTGGTAATGGCACAAATAACTCAAACAGAAGTAATTTAATATTTGCGGCAGGAAATCAAGTAAACATTTCAGGTAAAACGATAACAACAAACTTCCAAATGACATCAGGAGGAACTAATGGTTATGTTTTAACATCAGATGCTAATGGCAATGCTTCATGGCAACCATCGTCAGGAGGATCAACATTTACGGGAGGTACGGTTACAGGGCCAACAGTGTTTACAAATGGATTAACTGCAAACACAGTATCAGCAACCACATATCAGAATTTACCAATTGATGTTTTTGTAACAGGAGGAACATATTCAAGTGGAATCGCAACTTTTACAAACAACACTGGAGGTACATTTACTGTTACAGGTTTCACAACAGGAGGAACATCAGGAACTGATGTATTTGTAACAGGATCCACTTATTCTAATAATACATTTACATTTACAAATAACACAGGTGGGACTTTCAATGTTTTATTTAATACTGTGACAGGACTAACATCAACAGGTACGATAAGCTCGTCTGTATTATCGGCAACAACTTACCAAAATTTACCAACTGATATAAGAGTTACAGGTGGAACATATTCAAACGGAACCGCAACATTTACAAATAATACGGGAGGAACGTTTAATGTAACAGGATTTGTTTCGGCGGATACCTTTGTTACCGGAGTAACATATTCCGCCAACACATTAACAATTAGTAGAAATCAAGGTCAATCAAATTTAACGGCAACCATAGGATTAAATATAAAATCAGGAACTGTTACTGCCGCAAGTTTTATAGGAACACCAAGAAAATATACAGTAACCTTTACAAATACTTACCCGACCACAAATTACACTATTGGGATTACGGGTTCGGACAATAGAGTATTTACTTATGAATCAAAAACAACTACAGGTTTTATAATAAACACTAATGCTAATGCCGCATTGACAGGAAATGTTGATTGGCAAACAATTGCAACGGGAGAATCTTAATGTAAAAAAAATATGACATTTATAACAGACGAAATATTATCGGAAGGAGGAATTACAGGAACAACCATAAGTGGTGGAACATTATTTGGTAATGGTTCTAATTTAACCGGAATAAGTGCTGGATCACCAGGAGGTACTACAAACGAGGTTCAGTTCAATAACGGAGGAACATTTAGTGGTGCGTCCAACGTTGAGATATTATTAGGTAATTTACAATTAGTATCAACAGCTGACCCATCAGCTCCAACTGCGGGTAACCTACTATTATATTCAAAAGATATTGCGGGAAGACAGATGCCAAAATGGATTGGGCCAAGTGGGGTTGATACACCGTTCCAACCAAATATGATGTTTAACCAAATATCGGTAATAGGACCTGGTGGTGGTACAACAGTTGGTACTATAGGATGTACAGTAACTAGTGTTGGTACTATATCAAATCCAAACATAACCACAACTAACTTAAAAAGTCAAACAAGAAGAATTACAAATACATCAGCAGCAGGTGCCGGTTCATTAGCATCAACTCGTATTGCATCATTAGAATGCTGGAGGGGTAACGCCGCGGGATTAGGTGGTTTCTTTATTGTGGGTAGATTTGGTTTAACAACAACTCAAACAGGTATGAGAATGTTTATTGGTTTGACCGATAACGCCACTGCGGCGCCAACTAATATTGATCCGACAACATCCACAACACCAGGTAAAATAGGCATGGCAATAAATGCAAGTACGGGTAACTGGAACTTAGTTCATAATATTACAGGCACACCACCAACTGTTATACCTTTAGGAGGTAGTTACCCAGTAGATACTACTTCATTATATGAAATAGTTTTATTTGCAAAACCTAACGATTCTGTAATAACCTACAGAATAACAAATTTATCAACCACAGCTCAAACATCGGGTACATTATCCACTAACTTACCCTCAACCACAACACCATTAGGAAGAGTATGTTGGGCAACTAACAACGCTACGGCTGGTGCGGTTGCGTGGGACTTATCAAGATTTTCCTTGGAAAGTGATTATTAAGGGAATAATTACATTACATTATTTATTTTTATTCTCATTTATTTATTTTTTTAATAAAAAATGAAAATTTTTATTCAAATTGCATCCTATAGGGATCCCCAACTTATCCCAACAATTAAAGATTGTATTGATAAAGCAAAAAAACCTGAAAATTTAGTATTTGGTATTTGTCGTCAATTTCACCCTGAAGATGGATTTGATAATTTATCTGAATATGAAAATGATAAGAGATTTCGTATTTTAAATATACCATACCAAGAATCAACAGGAGTTTGTTGGGCGAGAAACCAAGTACAACAATTATACAAAGGTGAAAAATATACACTTCAGTTAGATTCCCATATGAGATTTGAACAAGATTGGGATGATACATTAATCAAAATGATTAAACAATTACAAAAGAAAGGATATAAGAAACCTTTATTGACTGGTTATGTTTCATCATTTGACCCTGAAAATGACCCACAAGGGAGAGTTACCGAACCTTGGCGAATGGTTTTTGATAGATTCACACCTGAAGGTGTTGTGTTTTTTCTACCTGAAGTCATTCCTAATTGGAAAGATCTAAAAGAACCAATTCCCACAAGATTCTATTCCGCACATTTTGCTTTCACTTTGGGAGAATTTTCAAAGGAAGTTCAACACGACCCTGAATATTACTTTCACGGGGAAGAGATATCAATTGCCGTGAGAGCATATACACACGGATATGATTTATTCCACCCTCATAAAGTTGTTATTTGGCACGAATACACAAGAAAAGGTAGAACCAAACAATGGGATGATGATAAGGAATGGTATAAGAAGAATGAATCTTGTCATAGAAAAAATAGACAAATATTAGGTATTGATGGAGAATCATATGAGGGTGATTTGGGTAAATACGGTTTTGGTTCTGAGAGAACAATTAGAGATTATGAAAAATATGCGGGAATATTGTTCTCAAAAAGATCTGTTCAGAAATATACATTAGATAAGAATTATCCACCAAATCCATATGACTTTAATGATGAAGAAGAGTGGTTAAATAGTTTTACACAAGTGTTTAAACATTGTATTGATATATCTTATGACTATGTTAAAGAAACGGATTATGACTTTTGGGTTGTTGCGTTTCACAATGAAAAAGATGAGACACTACATAGACAAGATGCCGACATTAATGAAATAAACAGAATGATGAACGATCCTGATAAATATTGTAAAATATGGAGAGAATTTAATACAACCGAAAAACCAAAATATTGGGTTGTTTGGCCTCACAGCTTATCAAAAGGATGGTGTGAAAGATTAACGGGAAATTTATAAAATATGAATGGACATTTTATATATGAAAATTTAATTATTAGTCAACACCCAAATGTTGATAATGTTTTTAATGAGTTAATTAAAAATTATAAACCAAATAGAATATTAGAAATTGGTACTGCGGATGGAGGACTAACATTAATGTTAAGAAATATATTAGACAATAATAATTTAGAATCTAATGTTATTAGAACTTATGATCTTAACGAACAGAAAAATCTAAAGTTAAAAAATAAAAATATAGAAATAATAACAAAAAATATTTTTAATTATCCATATTCTGACTTGGATTATCCTGACGAGATAAAAGATTTTATACAATCTGAAGGACGTACTTTAGTTCTTTGTGATGGTGGTAGTAAAAAAAACGAATTTAGATTATTATCACAATTTCTAAAAATTGGTGATATTATTATGGCTCACGATTATGCACCAAATGAAGATTACTTTAATAAAAATATAAAAGATAAAATATGGAATTGGTTAGAAATACAAGATTCCGATATTAATGAAAGTTGTTTAACTTATAACCTTAAACCATATATGGAGGATGAATTTCGTTTAGTTGTATGGGTATGTAAAATTAAAGAACAATGATAACATTAGTAACTGGTTTATGGGATATTGGTAGAGGAGAACTCAATGATGGTTGGTCAAGATCTTATACTCACTACCTTGATAAATTTTCGGAGTTATTAAAGATGGACTCCAAGATGATAATATTTGGGGATTCGGAATTAAAAGAATTCGTTTTTAGTGTGAGAGACGAAAGTAATACTCAATTTATTTTAAGAGATTTAAGTTGGTTTAAAACCAATGAATACTTTGATTTAATTCAAAATATCAGGAACAACCCAAAATGGTATAATCAAGTTGGTTGGTTAAAAGATTCCACACAATCAAGGTTAGAAATGTATAACCCCCTTGTTATGTCTAAAATGTTTTTACTTAACGATGCCAAAATTTTAGATAAGTTTAATTCAGAAAAATTATACTGGATTGATGCTGGTTTAACAAACACGGTTCATTCGGGATATTTCACTCACGATAATGTTTTAGAAAAAATCAACATTATAACAGATAAGTTTTTGTTTGTTAGTTTTCCATATGACGCCGAGTTAGAAATTCACGGATTTGATTATAATGAAATGAAACAGCTGACAAATTCTATACCCAATGTTGTTGCTCGTGGAGGATTCTTTGGTGGTAACAAAGATACTATATCACAAATGAATACATTGTATTATGGGTTATTAATTGATACACTTAAACGAGGATTTATGGGGACAGAAGAAAGTCTATTTACAATCTTACTATATCAATACCCAAAATTAATTGATTATTGTCAAATAGAATCCAATGGACTTGTATATAAATTTTTTGAGGATGTGAAAAATAATAAGGTTGTATTAAAAAATGAAGGAAAAAAAGTTGTTACAAATTATAATGGAGATGTTGGTTTATATGTAATTACATTTAATTCACCAAAACAATTTGAAACTTTAATAAAATCAATGTTGGATTATGATCCAAACTTTATTCATAAAACAAAAAAATTTTTACTTGATAACTCAACCGACCTTTCAACAACACCAAGGTATAGAGAACTATGTGATGAGTATAATTTTCTACATATAAAGAAAAATAATTTGGGTATTTGTGGTGGAAGACAGTTTGTTGCAGAACATTTTGCTAATACAGATTTACAATATATGTGGTGGTCAGAGGACGATATGTTTTTCCAAAATAAACCAGATGAGACTTGTAGAAATGGATTCAATAGATACACACCAAATTTATTTAACAAGTGTACTGAAATAATGAATAAAGAAAATTTTGAATTTCTAAAAATAAATTACACTGAATTTTACGGTGACAACGGAACTTGTTGGCCGTGGTATAATCTTCCACAAGAAAAAAGAAATGAGTATTTTCCAGAAAAACCAAATTTACCAATCAATGGATTAGACCCAAATGCGCCAAAAACTAAGTTTAATAATATAATGTCACATAAAGGATTACCATATGTTGATGGTGAAATATACTATTGTAATTGGACTCATATTATAAGTCAGGAAGGTAATAAAAAAATGTTTTTGGATACAAAGTGGACTTATCCTTTTGAAAACACTTGGATGAGTCATCATTACCAATTAACAAAGAAAAATCAATTAAGGGGTGGTTTATTATTATTAACTCCAGTTGATCACGAGAGATTTGACCACTATGCAAAAGAATTAAGAAAAGAATGTTAAAATATTTTATTTCCTTTACTTAAATTTTCTTCAGCCCATAATGGTTGTAGGTTTGTATAATGGAATAATTTTTTTAATTCATTTTCATTTTTTGCCGAGGATAATGGGACTATATGATCAATATGCCAACCATAATAACCATAATTTTCCCAAGACATTCCAATTGTAAATTTACTCTCAATATACTCAATTAATAAACTATAATCACACCCAACTAAATCTGTTGTTTTTGGGTTATTGTATTTTTTATTCATTAGTTCGTTTATTCTTGATCTTAATGAATTTTTTACTTTTACTATTGGGTTGGAATTATATTTTTTTAAATACTCCTTCCTACTTTCTTTGTTTTTATTATACCAATTTTTAAATAAATTTGGGTTGTTTTCTAAATATTTTTTTCTTTTAATTTTTATCAATTCTCTGTTTTTTTTACGATATTCTTTATTTTTTTCGGAGATAGAGATTTTATTTTTTTCAGTATATTCTTTTGATTGTTTATTCATACATATTTTACAACTTCCTCTATATAAGTTAGGATTTTTGTTGTTTTTATAAAACTCACAAACATCCTTTTCTTCCTTACATTTACTACAAATTTTTGTTTTCATAATATTCTCTTAATAATTTATTAAGTAATGTTGACTTTTTAATTTTTTCTTTAACCATTCTATCAAACAAATCACGATCTAAACTTATTCCAAATTTAATCTTTCTGTCTTTTTCTAATTTTGTTGGTCTTGCCATATTATATAAATATCTTGTTTATTATTAAAGTTTCACTATAATTAATAATAAATAAAAAATATTTTCTTTCTATCAAGTATTTATAGTAAAAACACTAATGGAATTCTACATAAAGAAAAATGCGACTTTACCTATTTTAAAACTACAAGTAGTAAAAGACGGGAGGAGTGATTATAATAATTTTATGTCTATGATAGAGGAGTCTTCAATATTCTTTTCAATGGTTAATGTTGAGACAGGAATTCCTAAAATTTCCACAAGACCCGCAGGATTTGTTGAGAAAGTACAAATAGATCCAAATGCGGATCCAGAATATTATATATACTATCAGTTTACCCCAAGAGATACAAATAAAGTGGGTAGGTATGAAGGTCAATTCTTATTAAGAAATACTGATGGTACATTAATTTTACCAATACGTGAACGACTTTTTATAAACATACAAGAAAGTTTCATATCTGAAGACTTGCCTTATGAAAGTTGTTATGTAATTGATTTTCCTTGTTGTAATTAATAAACATAAAATAAATTAAAAATGAAAGTAACAATTGAAAACCCTAAAACTGTGGTAGTTGTACCAGAACAAACAAAAACCGTTAATGAGATTAACATTAAAAGAATGGTTGATTTTCCTGAAAGAAAGATGGTTGTAATTCACACTGATCAATTTGGTGAGCCGATTACTTTATGGGAAGGCGATGCTTACGATGCAATTGGTGATTGGACAAATGCCGATGTTGAGGCAAGACTAAAAGAAATTTATCAAGCATAATATATCCCCCAAAAATAAAATTGGGGGTTTATTTTGACATTAGTTTGTTTTTATAATATATTTAAAAAGGAAGGTAAATGTTGGCATAGACCAGCAGATAATGAACCAATTTAAATATATTATTAATGATTAATCACGAAGAAATTAAATCGTTCCTTGAGGGATCGGATCCTGAACAACATATTGTTTCCATAGAATATGATTATGTTTCAAACTGCATTTATAAAATCAAAGAAACACCTGATAAGGGTAAATCAATTCAAAAAGACAAACTAACCGCATTTGCATGGGTTGGTGATTTACGAGGTCTAAATTTTTACAACTCATCTAAAGATCAACAAAAAGAAGCAATGACAAAATATGGTATTGTCATTGAGAAATTACGCACCGATGGAAATAAAAGATTGGAGAATGGTTTAACGTTTATGGTTAAATCGTTGAAAGGTTATAGAGAACTCATTCAATTTTTTAGAGATGGTGGAATAGATCCTTGGGGAGAAAAAACTAAAGATAAAATAATGGTTCTACCTCCTGTAGAACAATACCTCATCTCAAAAGAAAAAAGATTATTTAAAGGTTTTGAGGAATACAACGACATTACAAGGTTTGTATTTGACTTGGAAACGACCGCATTGGAACCTAAAGACGGTCGTATATTCATGATAGGTATGAAAACTAATAAAGGGTTTTTAAAAGTTATTGAATGTAAAGATGAAGATCAAGAAAGAAAAGGACTTGTTGAGTTCTTTAGAATTATAGACGAAATAAAACCTTCTATTATTGGTGGGTATAACTCAGCAAACTTTGACTGGTATTGGATCTTTGAAAGGTGTAAAGCCCTTCATATTGACCTTAAAAAGATCCCAACATCTTTAAATCATCTGAAACCAATTTCACAAAAGGAATCAATGTTGAAATTGGCAAACGAAGTTGAGAGATATAACCAAGTACAAATGTGGGGGTATAACGTAATTGATATTATCCATTCTGTTCGTAGAGCTCAGGCAATCAATTCAAATATAAAAGAAGCGGGTCTTAAGTATATTACAAAATATATTGATGCCGAGGCTAAAGATCGTATTTATATTGATCATACTAAGATTGGCCCTATGTATGCTGAAAAAAATGAGTATTGGTTAAATACAACAAATGGTAAATATAAAAAAGTCGGATCAGACCCAAAGGTTGATGAGGTATGTTATAGAAGAGGAGATATATACATAAAAACAACTGGTGATGATATTGTTGAGAGATATCTTGACGATGACCTTGAGGAAACCCTAATTGTTGATGATGAGTTCAATCAAGGGACATTTCTTCTTGCATCATTAGTACCAACAACATATGAAAGGGTTTCAACAATGGGAACTGCAACATTATGGAAAATGATAATGCTTGCTTGGTCATATAAGTATGGACTTGCTATACCAAAGAAAGAAGAACAAAGAAGATTTGTTGGTGGTCTATCAAGACTACTAAAGGTGGGATATTCTAAAGATGTATTAAAACTTGACTACTCATCACTATATCCATCAATTCAGTTGGTTCATGATGTTTTCCCTGATTGCGATATAACGGGAGCGATGAAGGGATTACTATCTTATTTTAGAAGTACTCGTATCATGTATAAGAATTTGGCTTCTGAATATAAAAGTATTGACAAGAAAAAGTCATTGTCTTACGATAGAAAACAATTACCAATTAAGATCTTTATCAACGCATTCTTTGGTTCACTTTCGGCACCACAAGTATTCCCATGGGGTGATATTGACATGGGAGAACAGATTACCTGTACGGGTAGGCAGTATCTTCGTCAAATGTTAAAGTTCTTTATAAAACGAGGTTATACCCCACTCGTATGTGATACCGATGGTATGAACTTCTCATTACCTGAAGGTGGTGTAGATGATCGTGTTTATATTGGGAAAGGTTTAAATTGGTTGGTTAAAGAAGGAAAAGAGTACAGAGGTTATGATGCTGATGTTGCGGAATTTAACGATATGTTTATGAGGGGTGAAATGGGTCTTGATTGTGATGGAACATGGAGTTCATGTATTAATCTTGCTCGTAAAAACTATGCAACCTTAGAACACAACGGAAAAATTAAATTAACGGGTAACTCAATAAAATCTAAAAAAATGCCTAAATACATTGAGGTGTTTTTGGATAAAGGAATTAGACTACTTCTTGAGGGTAGGGGTCAGGAATTTGTTGACTACTATTACGATTATTTACAAACTATATTTGATCAAAAAATTCCATTAATGCAAATTGCTTCTAAATCAAAAGTTAAACAGAGTATTGAGGATTACATTAAAAGAAGTAAACAAACTACAAAGGCAGGTGCTTTGATGTCAAGACAAGCACACATGGAACTTGCAATTAGAGATGGTCTTAATGTAAATTTGGGTGATATTATCTATTATGTTAATAACGGTACAAAGGCATCACACGGAGATGTTCAAAAAGTTAACAGACCAAAAAAGGGATGGACTGATGAACAGATAAATTTGTATTTTTCAAACTACAAAAAATCAGATTATAAAAATAAAGAACAATACCTACTTAATAATGGTTGGGAAAAATCTTGGTCGGATGATAACTGGGTTCGTAGTGATAGTAAATATAAGGAGGCTAATACGGGAATACCAACAGATATGGCATATAGAGTTGCAACTTCAGATTCGGTAATTCAATTAAATTCCTATATGTTAGATCCTTCTGACATTGAAAATAATCCCGATATGACAGGGGAATATAACGTACCGAGAGCAATTGTTACTTTTAATAAAAGGGTAGAACCATTACTTATTGTTTTTAAGGAAGAGGTAAGAAGTGGACTATTAGTTAAGAATCCTGAAGAAAGAGGATTTTTCACAAAGGAACAATGTGAACTTATTAATGGTGTTCCATTTGAGGAAAGGGATCAGGATGATCTTGATGAACACTTAATGAAAATGGAAGAAGGTGAAGTTGAGTTTTGGGATAAGGTTGGTATTGATCCTAACTATATGTATGAATTGGCAGAACCTGGTTGGGAACAACACGTATAAAAAGATGGGTTAATTTAACTTTAACCCATCTGATGAAATAATATACCAATTACCCTCAACAAAAGACAGATGAACACAAGAACCTTTTTCTAAAAGAAGTTCATCCCATTCTTCATCAATGGATCCAATATCAGGTTTAATTAAAACGGTAGTCAAAGATTTAATGGTTACCGTTTTATTTTTTTCTGAATTTAAAGTTATTTCAGAATTTTCTACATCTTTAACTATCACTAACAATTCCTCATTAATTGTGTAGTTTTCGGTTGTTACAACTTTATCTGTTATAACATTTTGTGGTACAACAACTCTATGTGTTTGATACTTAACCACATTTTTTCTTGGTGAAATGTTTTCAATACGTAAACTCATATTACATAAATTTGTCTTGGCATGGCTCTGAACTTTAATTGCTTATTTAAATTTTCTGCAATTAACGCCTCACGCTCTAATACCTTATCAGGTCTTAATCTTGTTAATTTACCTTCAGCACCAATTAATTCCTCAATTAATTTGGTTTTTTCATCTTTACCTTCAGTTGCTAATGATTGGTAATCCATTGTTAATTCACTATCGGGTGTTTTAAGATTACCACTATATTTACCTCTAACTTTTGATAGTGTTTCTTTACAACTTGCAATAAACCAGTTTCTTACCCATATCTGCGCAGGGTGATTAAGATCAACCCAACTTAATTTATCAATTGGAACATCGGAAGGTAATTTGATAATATCAGGGTTATCCTTTAAACATTGATCTCTTCCTCCTTCAGTTGTGTCATAATACCAATACCAAACTTTACCCTTTGCTAAAGTTGAATTACCAAAATCAAATTTACCTCCCGGTGTGTTCATTAAATGTATTGCTTTCTTCCCTCCCGGTAATGCAGTGATTCTATATGTTAAATCTCCCGCAATAATTCTTCTTTGAATATTAATTTCTTGCATTCTTAATAACATATCAAATGCTGGCATCATAAAATATGATCCTGACATATTACCAAGTTGAGCGTATCCCGCAGGGCCTGAAATACCACCTCCAGCAATACCACCAAATGTCCAAGGATCAAATAACATATTATTTAACTCTGCCGGTGTAAACCATAATAATTCATTAATTTCTCTGTTTGCGGGTATCTCATATATTTGTTGATTTGGAACCAACTGAATATAGTCTTTCTTTAATTCCCATTCTCCACCTGCCTGTAAACCAACAATTTTGGAATACGCATATGTGTATCTTGTTTCATAATCCAAGCTTTTAGATACGAACGCTCTTGCAACAGATTGCGTGTCAACGTTTAAGTTATATAAACTTGTCCATTGAGATTCAATCAACCAATCGTGAACATATTGAGAATACTGATCAATTGAAAACTCCAATAATGTATCCATTTGTTCATCCTCCAATTCTACACCCCTCAATGGTGCTCCTAATAAATGTCTGATTTTTTTATATAAGTCAGATCTTTCTGGTTCTGGTATTATAGACATAATAAATGTTTTTATATAAATATCCAACTAAATAAAAACTAATTATTTGTGGGTTAAATTATAAGGTTTCCTCCGACTGTTATTTTTATAACATACGAGACACAAATGGCGTGCCCCCCCCCCTTTAAATTATAGGTCTCTTCCAACCATTTTAAAGCCGCGGTACACAATTTTAGGAGGTGTGACCCCCTTTAAATTATAGGTCTCTTCCAACAAGATCTGATCTTCATAATTTCCAAAAAGGTGGTGTGACCCCCTTTAAATTATAGGTCTCTTCCAACCATACCTTCAGAATCTCCTGTGTTTGCAAGGTATTCAGACCAAAAATAGAATTAAAAAACGACCAAATTCTTTCGTAATTTATATAAATATCCTTATATTTTGAATCCTGGTGATAGTAAAATAATGGTTTTCTGTCCTCATCAATATAATATGTTCTATTGTCAACAACCACCGGTGTAAGATCACCAAATTTCTTGTTTAACCATTTTAATGCCGATTTTTCTCTACGATCAACCGATTCATTAATTGTTTCTTTTTTGTTTGTTTTCAAGTCATAAAGACTATTAACGAATTCCCAATTCACGCAATCCCAAAAATTTTTAATATATTGATCTCTTTTATTTCTATATTTCAAATAATATGCGTGTTCCCACAAATCAAGACCTAATAATGGATATCCACCACCATCAATTATATTCATTAAAGGATTGTCTTGATTTGGTGTTGACATTATTTTTAATCTATTTGTTTTCGTTAGAACTAACCAACACCAACCCGATCCAAAATTATCCATTGAGACTTTGTTAAATTCTTCTTTGAATTTCTTAAAAGAACCAAATTGTTTTAATATTCTTTCCAAGATATCTCCCTTTGGTGTTTGTTTTTTTGGTGATAACATTTTCCAAAATAATGCATGATTAAATGCTCCACCAGCATTATTTCTAACTTTAGTATCAAACTTACTTATGGTTTTAATTATATCCTCAAGTTCCATTTCACCTTTCTTATTTGACAAGGCATCGTTAAGTTTTTTTACATATCCTTTGTAATGTTTGTTATAGTGAATATCCATTGTTTCGGGATCCACAAATTGTTTTAATGCCGAATAAGAATAGGGTAATTTATCTATTCCTATTTTTTTCATTTCTAATAGGAATTGTTCTTGTATTAATTCTTTATCTTTTTTAACAAATTGTTCAGAGATTAAATCAATTCTTTTTAATGTATTTTTAAAACCTTCGTAAACTAATTCAGTAAATTCAGGGTGTTCTTTCTCAAAAATCTTCATTAATCTTCCCGCATATGAGTTAGCTTCATCTTCATTTTGACCACCAATATCTGGGCCTCTTTCTCTACCTAAAATTGAATGTTGGTATTCGTGAACCCACTCGTGAGATAATGTTTTTAAAATATCTCTATTTAATCTTTTTTTTGTTAATACTTTTAAAACGTGATCATTATTTCTACTACCTGTTGTCATAGTACCAGTTCTTTCGCCTAAAAATAAAACTGTAATATCGTGATTAAGAGGAAATCTCTTTTGTAAGAATTCAATAAAAACTTTTGCAAGATCCCTACTTTCCTTTGTCATAGGGCATTTGATATGTTTAATAGATACTTTCATTAACGATAAATATCCGTTAATTAAAGTTTTAACGTTTTCTATGTATTGAATTTAAGATCTCCTCAACAACATCCCCACCGTTCATTAATAAATCATCCCCCATTACGGTGTTGATAATTTGTTTCTTATTATTAAGGATATCATAGATTGCACCTTCTATCGTATTTTCAAACAAAGGGTAATAAACTAAAACATTATTCTTTTGACCATAACGATAAGCTCTATCTTCCGCTTGTGAATGTTCGGCAGGAACAAAAGATAAATCATTCATTATTACAACTTCAGCTGCGGTTAGAGTTAACCCAACACCAGCCGCTTTTAAATTACCAACAAAAACTTTTATTTTATCGTTTTCTTGGAATTGGTCAACAGCATATTGTCTTTGAGGTTTTGTACAACTACCATCTAAATAAACAGATTGTTTTCCAAAATGATTATGTATCATTTGTAATGTGTCGGTAAAGTTTGTAAATATAATAACTTTTTTACCTTGCTCAATAATATTTTCGGCAACCTCAATTGTATGTTTTATTTTTTCGTTGGCAATTATTTTTCTTGCTTTCATTAATTTACTGAACTGAATTGTTAAAGATGTGGATTCTTCTTTTTTGTTTTCATACCATTCATAATATTCACCCATCATTTCTTCATAATCTTTTGATTTTACTCTCAAATAGATTGGGGTGATTATTTTTTCAGGTAGATCTAACACCTCTTCTTTTAACCTTCTTAAAATTTGTTTTGACGTTCTATCTCTTAATTCCTCAAGATTTGATGCTCCCGTTACGTTCCATACTTTTCTTTTTCCTGCTTTGAACTGATATCCTTGACAATACCTAATAGCATATGCCATCCAATTTTGTGCTACGGGACTCTCAATCAAACTCAATAAATTGAAATAATTCATAGGTCTTGAAGTCATTGGTGTTCCTGTTAACAACCACAAACGATTTGCACTTTTACTAAAACTATTAACCAATTTAGTTCTTTGTGCTTGAGCATTTTGTATATAATGAGCTTCATCAATAATAACCAAATCAGGATTGTATTTGTAAATCAAACTATTTTCCTTGTCTTTTCCTGTGTCATAAAAATTCTTTAAAATATCATAATTTACAATAACAAAATCATGATCCAATGAAAAATTCTTACTTTCAGCAATATAAACGGATCTGTCGGTATAATTTGCAATTTCCCTTTGCCAATTTATTTTTAATGATGATGGACAAACAATTAATATTTTTTTTGCACCTGTTTCTAATGCTGCAACAATTGTGGATGTAGTTTTACCTAAACCCATATCATCCGCCAAAATGAATCTTTTTGACCCAACCAATTTTTCCACCGCCTCAACTTGGTGGGATAACAATGGTCTATGATTATATTTGAAATAATCAATGTCAACTTTTTCTATGGTGTGTGTTTTAATTAATGCCGATTTTGGAACCCAAAATTCTGATAACTGATCTTTCTCAAAAAATTTACCCCAAATATGATAAGACTTTTCCTTTTCAACTAAAAGTTTTTCAACGTATACTTTTTCAGGTGTTTCTAATAGATATTTTTCTTCAGCAAACTTCTTTGCAAAATAAGAATCAAGATCAACCCATTTACGAGCAACTTTTGGTTTAACATCAAAATAAGTTAATATATAATCAGATTGACTTCTTGTAGGATAAAACTTTTTATTCTTTTCTTTTTTTGATTTAATGTATAGAATATAGTTATTCGCCCCTGAATATGTATCAAGTGCGTCTAAAGCTTTTTGCTCTATTGTTTTTGATGTAATCTCCAAAATAGTTAATTTATACTAATAATAATCAATATTTGGATATTTATCAATAATATGGATAAGTTTGAATTATATGGTTTATATTGTCCTTATACTAATGAAATAAAAAATTAAGACAATATGGGATATATAAACCAAAATCTAATATTTATAATTTAGTGGTTAGTGATATAAAAAACCATTTAATAAATGGATTAAACTATGTTCAGATTGGTAAAATCTACGGATGTAATAATAAAATTATACATAAATTTGTAAAAAAACATAACTTATATGTCAAATAACAAAGTACCTATAACAAGGCTTGGTAAATTCTTCTCCGAAGAAGATTTTTTTTTTTAGAAATATCGCTTGGTGAAGAATGGTTGATCGGTGATATGAATTTCACTTGTGTTCTTTATCGTATTGATAGACAAAAAACAAAAACTGATGATGTTTATGGTGAAACAGTTGAGGATGGAATTAAGTTTTTACCTCCCGTAGAATTTAATGCGTTTGTCCAAGTTATGGCTCCTGAAAATAAAAATATGGGATCTTCAAAAATAGAACAGATGGAACCAGGTAATATTAGAATATCGGTATATCAAAAGACATTAGAAGATCTTGATATTGATATAAATTATGGTGATTACATTGGATATTATGAAAGCGAAACAAATGTTAGATATTATTCTGTAAATAATGATGGTCGTGTTGTGTCCGACAATAAACATACCTACGCTGGTTACCGACCTTTCTATAGAACTATTGTTGCTTCTTACGTTGGTCCTAACGAATTTAGAGGATTATAATTATGCCATTACCAAAAAAAATAAAAAAATATTTACCTCTTGTTGAACCAAAAACATTATACCCAAGAAGAGAGGAATTAAAAGAGCTAATTGAGAGAGATGGAACATATCTTCCCAAATCATTACTTCATGCAGATTTGGATCGTGGATTTTTGGATTTCGTTAGAGATGAATTAACTTGTGTGGTTGAGGGTAAGACAGTACCAATGGTGGATATCTTAATATCAACACAAAATTGGTCTCAATTCGTGGAGACTTGGAACTTCCAAAATATTGATAGAAATGCCGAACCTCCATTTATTACGGTAGTTAGAGACCCTGTTCCTAAATACGGAACTAATCCCGCTTTACGATATAATATCCCCAATAGAAGACAATATTATTATGCTCAAGTCCCAACTTGGGATGGACAAAGACATGGTATGGATATATATAAAATTCCACAACCAGTGCCTGTTGATATAAAATATACTGTTATAATAGTTTGTAATAGAATGAGGGAATTAAATAAATTCAATCAAATAGTTTTAGAAAAATTCTCATCAAGACAAGCATATCAAGTTATTAAAGGACACTATATTCCAATAGTAAATGATGATATACAAGATGAATCTTCTTTTGATCTTGAGAAGAGAAAAGTCTACATTCAAAAATATAACTTCACTCTTTTAGGGTTTTTAATTGATGAAGAGGAGTTTGAGGTTTCTCCTGCAATCTCAAGAATATTTCAAATGTATGAAACAGATACTTCAACAAAAAAGAGAAAACAAAAAAAAGAAGAACCAAATCCACCATCAAATTATGAAGTTAATTATCCGTCAGGTATAACTCAAACAATTAAGACATTTAATTATAATGTTAATCTTAAACCATCATATTCTTTGAATGTGGATAATTTTGATGTTTATATTAATGGGGATTATTATGGTAATAACGTTGAGGAGATCCAAATTAATAATGGGGATCAACTACAAATTGATGTGGTAAAAAATGTTGGGTTTGATGATGCAATTTTAATCTTTACTCAAGAGTTATTATAATTACTCACCATAGATATCTTTTTTTTCTTGACATTTTTCAAGAATAAGATTTTCCAAAAACTTATACATTTTAATACCTCTTTTATCACAATACTTTTTTAAAACATTGTGAACATCAATTGATATCTTCAAATTCTTTATTTTTTTTTCTTCGTTTTCCATAGGTAGAAAAAAGGCAGAATAAAATCTCACCAAGATATAAATACTTTTATATAAGTAAAGTTTTTGACAAAAACATCAATATTTATATAATAAAATAAATCTATAAATTAAAAAAGACAAAATGGCAACTAACAGTAAAGTATTTGTATCACCGGGTGTTTATACTTCTGAAGTAGATTTAAGTTTTGTGGCTCAAAGTGTTGGTGTAACAACTTTAGGTATTGCGGGAGAGACTTTAAAAGGCCCTGCATTTGAACCTATCTTCATTAGAAACTACGATGAGTTTACAACTTATTTCGGAGGAACTTCACCTGAAAAATTTGTGAATACTCAAATTCCTAAATATGAGGCAGCATATATCGCTAAATCATATTTACAACAATCAAATCAATTATTTGTAACCAGAATATTAGGATTATCGGGTTATGATGCAGGACCTTCTTGGTCTATTGTAACAACAGCAAATGTTGATCCCGCAACCGTAGGATTTAATTGTGCTAGTGGTGTTACGGTAGATTGTGATTTCGTTTGTACATCCGCAAACACTTTGGATTTTACAGTTGATTTTAGTGGGTGTAATAATTCACAAACAACTATTTCATTCTTGAATTCATTCCCTGATGAGATTCAATCAATATTAACAGAACCTTATACTCAATTCAATGGGGGAACCTCATCTCTTAATGATAATATCACTGAAACTATTTTTGACATTATTACATTAGATGATCCTCTTACAGGTCAAACAATAATTGACTACTTTGGGTCAATAGATACTGATGATTATAATATATTAAATCCAATTTTTTCTGCAGGAACAAGTAATAACAGATTTGATGTTCCTTCAGTTTCATTTGATGATACTGATTTAACTTCACCTCTTAATGATTCTTGGTATTACGCATTGTTTGATAATACAGGTAATGGAAATTATACAGGTTTTTCATTTTATAGTTATGTAACTGGTGTGACCGCAACCACTACATCAACAAATTGTGCGTCATTCTACGATTATAGTATTAGTGGTACTTCTGGTGTTATCAATTACAATACAAATGTAATTAATGTTTGTTTACCTTCAGGGTTTACAGGTGATTTATCGGCTTTAACACCGACATTCAGTGCTTGTACAACAGGAGTTACTGCGGAAAGTGTAACACAAGTAAGTAATACAACTGTTGTTAATTTCTCTGCGGGAACTGTTACCTACACTTTAACTTCCGAAGATGGTTCTACAACTACAACTTGGGTGGTTAATGTTGTTGTAAATGATCCATGTAATCCTTGTAATTTCACAAGCGGTGGAACACAAGACCTTGGTGAAATAACAACTTGTTATTCAGGTAGTGTGATTGGTAGACTTTACTACTACACAGGAAACACATTTACGGATTATGATAATTTAGTTGTGGCAACATTAAGATCAAGAGGTATTGCAGATTATACTGACGGAACAAATCCAACTTGGGAAGTAACAGGAATTACTGATGTTACTTTAGATATGACGGGAGCGTATTCAGGAGTTTCTAAAAACCCATACTTACCATTCTTGGTTAATGTAACAAATTATGAAGGAACCAACTTTAGTTTTGAAACTTCAATGTCAACTTCTGACGCAAAATACATGACTAAAGTATTTGGTACTAGTAACTTTGGTAAACCAAGAAATACGGTTCCGGTTTTCTTGGAAGAAAGATTCCAATCTCTATTGAATTATGCATATAGAAAAGGATATATTAGAGGTTTAAGTTCTTCTTTAATTTCTTTGGACTCAGCACAAAGTGCTTCATCTACATCCATTGGATGGTACTTGGATAGATACCAATCTCCAAGTTCTCCTTGGGTTGTTTCGGAATTGAGAGGTAATAAAGTTTACAACTTATTTAAGTTCTACACAATTGCTGATGGTAATTCTGCAAACACTGAAGTTAAACTTTCAATTACAGATATTTCATTTGCTAACCAAACATTTACAGTGTTAGTTCGTGATTATTTTGACACAGACTCAGCACCAACAGTTCTTGAGAAATTCACAAACTGTTCTATGGATCCAAGTCAAAATAACTTCATTGCGAAAAAAGTAGGTACATTGGATGGTGAATACCAATTGAATTCTAAATTCATTATGGTTGAAATGAATGAGGACGCACCAGTTGATGCTCTACCTTGTGGATTTGAAGGGTTTACATTTAGAGAATATGCGGGAGCAAGATCTCCATTCCCTATTTTCAAAACCAAATATGATTTCCCTGGTGAAGTTATTTACAACCCACCATTTGGATTACCTACAGGAGGAGACAATACAACAACAACAGGAGGTGATAATGTAAGAAGAACTTATCTTGGTATGTCAAACTTCTGGGGTTATGATTCTGACTTCTTTGATTATGTTGGTAAGAGAAATCCTATTTCTCCTTGTGATTTGGAAGGTGCCGAATGGTCATATAAAACTAGAGGTTATCACATGGATAAAAACGCTAGTGGACTAACAATCGGAAGTGCTTTCTCAACAAGTGGTACTCCAAGATTCTATGTTGGTGACGCGGCGTTTAGTTCAGAACCTACAAATGAAACAAGTCCATACTATAGATTATTCTCAAGAAAGTTCACATTGTTCGTACAAGGAGGATTTGATGGATGGGATATCTATAGAGAGTATAGAACAAACGGAGATAGATATGTTCTTGGTAGAACAGGATTCTTAAACGGAGCGTGTGCAACTGATAGATATCCTACGGCTACTGGATGGGGAGCGTTTAAACAAATATCTCTTGGGGATGGTACAAGAAGTTGGGCAAATACTGACTACTACGCATACCTATTGGGTATTAGATCATTCTCTAACCCTGAAGCGGTTAACATCAATTTATTTGTAACTCCTGGTATTGATTATGTTAATAATTCAGACCTTGTTGGTGATACAATTGATATGATTGAAAATGAAAGAGCGGATTCGTTGTATATTACAACAACTCCTGACTACAATTTGTTTGTTCCAACAACCACAAGTGGAGATAATTTGATTTACCCACAAGAGGCGGTTGACAATCTAGAAGAGGCGGGAATTGACTCTAATTACACCGCAACTTACTACCCTTGGGTATTAACTCGTGATACGGTTAACAACACTCAAATTTATATTCCAGCAACCGCGGAAGTAACGAGAAACTTGGCGTTAACTGATAATATTGCATTCCCTTGGTTCGCAGCGGCGGGTTATACTCGTGGTATTGTAAATTCAGTTAAAGCACGTAAGAAGTTAACTCAAGAAGATAGAGATACTCTTTATATCGGAAGAATTAACCCAATTGCAACTTTCTCTGATGTTGGTACAGTAATTTGGGGTAATAAAACTCTACAAGTTAGAGAATCTGCACTTGACAGAATCAACGTAAGAAGATTATTGTTACAGGCACGTAAATTAATATCTGCGGTTTCTGTAAGATTATTGTTTGATCAAAATGACGAACAAGTAAGACAGGACTTCCTAAATGCGGTTAACCCAATTTTGGATTCAATCAGAAGAGATAGAGGTTTATATGATTTCCGAGTAACAGTTTCTTCAGATACTGCGGATCTTGATAGAAATCAAATGACAGGTAAGATTTACATCAAACCAACTCGTTCGTTAGAATTTATAGATATCACATTCTATATAACACCTACGGGAGCATCATTTGAGAATATCTAATGATAAAATGAAAAAGGAAAGGGAGATTAATTCTCCCTTTTTTTATTTATATGATATTTATTATTATGAATCATAGAATATTAGTTAGGCAGATTATGACCGAAATGGTTAATGAGGTTGAATCAAAAAAGTATGGTCTTAAATATTATGCGTTTGATTGGGATGATAATCTTATGAAAATGCCAACGGAGATTATTCTTTTAGATGAAAACGGAGATGAGGTTGGCATGTCAACCGAAGACTTTGCGGAATACAGAACTGAAATTGGAAAAACTCCATTTAAATATAATGGTAGTACTATTGTTGGTTTTGCCGAAACTCCATTTAGATATTTTAGTACTCTTGGGGATCAAAAGTTTATGAAGGATATTGAGACCGCCCCTTTAGTGAGAGAGCCTTGGTCTGATTTTGTTGAGGCAATCAATAACGGGTCAATATTTTCAATCATCACAGCAAGAGGTCACCACCCTAATACACTTAAAAAAGGTGTTTACAAATTAATAATGATGGGAAGAGGAGGTCTTAATAGATCAAAACTAGTGGAGAGTCTTAAGGAGTATAGAAGAAAAATGGGGTTAAAATTTATTGATGATGAAAATTCATTAATAAAAGATTACCTTGATAGATGTAGATTTTATCCTGTTTCATATGGTGCAGGATCCGCAACCAATCCTGAAGAAGGTAAAATAAGAGCAATGGAAGAATTTATAAGTTATGTAAAGAAACTTTCATTAAGACTTCAAAAGAAAGAATATCAATTTGTGAATGATGTTAGTAATAATTTTGTTCCATTTACCCCTATGGTAGGTTTTTCAGATGATGACATAAGAAATATTGAATCAATGAAAAAACATTTTGAAAAGAAAGATGATAATATATTAAGAACTTATCATACAAAAGGAGATGAAAAAAATATTTATGAGCAACTAGTTAAAAGGATGATATCAAAAATTAAATCAAAGTAAATAGAAAAATTTTAATAACGATATATTTATAATAAAAATAAACAGAAATTTAAAACTAAAAAACCATGGCTGATTTATTAATGAAAATGCCAGTTCCTTACGAACCGAAAAGACAAAACCGATTTATTATAAGATTCCCATCTAGTTTGGGTATTAATGAGTGGTTTGTGGAAAGTGCCGCAAGACCATCAATAAAAATCGGTTCAACTGAAATACAATTCTTAAACACCTCAACATTTGTTGCTGGTAGATTTAACTGGGATCCTATTCAGGTTAAATTCCGTGACCCAATCGGACCATCAGCATCACAGGCTCTTATGGAATGGGTTCGTTTATGTGCTGAATCTGTAACAGGTCGTATGGGTTATGCTGCGGGATATAAGAAAAATGTTGATATTGAGATGTTGGATCCAACAGGAGTTGTTGTTGAAAAATGGATATTGGAGGGAACTTTTTTAACTGACGTAAACTTTGGTTCATTATCTTATAGTCAAGATGCTCTTGCGGATATTTCAGCAACACTTCGTATGGATCGTTGTATACTCGTGTACTAGTTTTTACATACCCTTTACAACCAAAATATTAATCCATATATTTATTTAAAAATAAGTGTATGGATTTTTCATTTTTCACAATCAATAATAAATCAGGATATAAGACCAACGAAAAATGGTTAATGAAAAATGAGTTAGAATTATATAATAGTATAATTGAATACTCAAAAACTTTAAATCAAGATCTAACTTTCAAGGAGAAACTTTATTTTTATTTTCATAAGTTAAAAGAAAGACCAAAATGCTTTAAGTGTGGTAATGAAGTTAAATTTAGAAACAGATTTGACAAACCATATGGTGATTTTTGTTCTTTATCTTGTGCCAATTCTTCAAAAGAAGAATTAATCAAAAGACAAAAAAAGACATTTAATGATAAATATGGTGTGGACTTTTATCCAGAACACAAAGAATTTGTTAAAAAACAAAAAAACACAAAGTTAATTAATTATGGTGATGAAAATTATAATAACATTGAGAAAAGTAAATACACAAAGTTAATTAATTATGGTAATGAAAATTACAATAATATTGAAAAATATAAAAAAACTTGCGAATTAAAATATGGTGTAGATAATTATTCTAAATCAAATAATTATCACAATAGAATCACTCAAGAATATAAGAATTTATATTCCGAAATATATTTTAATGAGGTGAAAAAAGGATCTGTTATAATTGATTGTCCTAAATGTGGTAATAAGTCTGAATTAACAAAACAATTATTATATGAAAGATATAAGAGAAACTATGATGTTTGTTTAAATTGTAATCCTTTAGGGTTTAAACAAAGGAGTGGATATGAGAATGAGATTTGTGATTTTTTAGATGTTATAGGTGTTAAATATCTAACAAATTTTAAATTAAAAAATAAAAAAACTGAAGTTGATGTTTTTATTCCGGATTATAATTTAGGTATAGAATTTAATGGTTTATATTGGCATAATGAGTTATTTAAAACACCATTTTATCATTTAGAAAAAACAATAAAATGTGAGGGTGAGAATATTGAATTAATTCATATTTTTGAAGATGAATGGATATACAATCAAGAAATTATAAAATCAATAATAAAAAATAAAATTAAAATATCTGAAAATAAAATTTTTGCTAGAAAATGTGAAATAAGAGAAGTTGGTTTTAAAGAGTGTAAGGATTTTTTGGAGAAAAACCATATTCAAGGATCCGTTAACTCAAGAGTTAGATTAGGTTTATTTTTTAAAGACGAAATGGTTTCTATTATGACATTCTCAAAAGGGAGAATTATAATGGGAGGTAAAACAGATGAATGGGAATTAAATAGATTTTGTAATAAATTAAATACTAATGTTATTGGGTCGGCATCAAAACTATTAAAAAATTTTATAAAAATAAATAACCCTAAAAAAATAATTTCATATTCTGATATTAGGTTATTTAAGGGCGATTTATATGAAAAGTTAAATTTCAAATTTATATCTCAATCAAAACCAAACTATTGGTATGTTATTGGAAATAAAAGACATTATAGGTTTAATTTTAAAAAATCATCTTTAATAAAAGAAGGATTTGATTCTAATAAAACTGAAAAAGAAATTATGTTTGAACGTAAAATATATAGAATATACGATTGTGGTAATACGAGATGGGAATTAAGTATTGATAAAAAAACAAATTAAATTATTATTTAAAATAAAAAATATTATGGAACAAGATGTTAATCAATATGGTCAAATGGATTTTAACTTACCTCATGATGTGGTGAAACTACCATCTAATGGGATTTTTTACAAATCAAAAAAGAAAAGTGTTAAAGTTGGGTATCTAACTGCGACTGATGAAAATACCATATCAAATATTAACCCTAATAAATCAATAAGAGAAAGTATTGTTTTACCTTTATTGAGAGGTAAGGTTTATGAACCAGACCTTAGACCTGACGAAATGTTGGATGGTGATATTGAGGCTTTAATGATCTTTTTAAGAAACACATCGTTTGGTCCTGAATATAATGTCCTTCTAAAAGACCCTGCAACAGGAAAAGAATTTTCATCATCAATTTTATTGGACGAACTTAATATAAGAAAAACAGATGCCAAACCAGATGAAAATGGATATTTAACAACAACATCACCTAGAGGTGGAAATTTGGTTAAATTAAAATTATTGACAATTGGAGATTTAATTGAGATTGATAGTATCATTGATCAATATCCGTCAGGTAGAATACCACCAACTCAAACTATTAGATTAAATAAAATGATTGTGTCAATTGATGGAAATGATGATAGAGGATTTATCTCCAAATTTATTGAAACAATGCCTATAATGGATTCAAAACACATAAAGAATTTCATTGCGGAAAATGAACCTAGATTAGACTTAACAAAAGAAGTAATAGCCCCGTCAGGAGAAAGAGTGATGACCAATATCACTTTTGGGGTGGAATTTTTTCGGCCTTTCTTCTGATCACTCTAAAAATCTACTTGATGAATTTTATTTTATGTCAAAATTTCTGAGAACACAATACTCGGAATTTTTGTCTATGCCAACATATGTTAGAAGATATCTTATTGATAAGATTATTGAAGATAATAAAAAATAATATTTGATATTTATCAATATATAAAATAATAACAAATGATGTTTTTTCAAGATAGTGGTGTTAAGGCGGATTCTTCATCTGGATATGATCCAGAACAATTTGATGCGGTAAAAAAACTAGGTGAATTTTGGGAAAAACCTACTAACATCTTAAATAATTTAGTAAGTGAAATTGCGTCAGTCCCACAAAAAATTGGTAGAGCAATATTAGATCTTGACGCTAAATCCGCACAATTAATTCAAGTTTTAGGGGTTGGTTCCAAAAGAGGACAAGAATTAACGTCAACAATTGCCGATACAATACCGAGATATCTTGAATTAGGTTTAAAGGCTAGTGATGTTACTGACGATTATAAAGATTTAGTTAATGCATTCAATGTTAATTTAAGTTTGACTGATGACCAACTTGTTGAGCTTGCCGCAACCGCAAAGATAACAGGTCAAGAAGGAAAGGTTATGGCAAAATCTTTTCAAGATGTTGGAGTACCTATATCTCAAATTGGGGAAAGAATGGTTGATGTTGCTAAAATCGCAAATCAGGCTGGTGTTACCGTTGGAAGTGTTTCTGCGGGGGTTGTTAAAAATTTGGATAAGATGAACCTATTCAATTTTGAAGGAGGGGTTAAAGGTCTTGCGAAAATGGCGGCTCAAGCATCTCGTTTAGGTATTGATATGGGTAAAATATTTGAAATAACAGAAAAAGTATTTGATCCTGAAGGTGCTATTGATTTTGCTGCTAGTTTACAAAGATTGGGAGTTCAAACAAGTGAATTATTGGATCCATTAAGATTAATGGATTTAGCACAAAATGACCCAACTGAACTTCAGAATCAAATTGTTGATATGACAAAACAGTTCACAAGATTTAATGAGCAGACAAAACAATTTGAGATATTACCTGGAGCAAAAAGACAGATGAATGAAATCGCCAAGTCAATAGGAATGACGGGAGGTGAACTTCAGAAAATGGCACTTAATGCTGCTAATTTTGATATGAAGTTAAAACAAATTAAATTCTCCCCTGATATAAAAGAAGAGGATAGAGAATTAATTGCGAGCATGGCTCAGATTGATGAAGGTGGAAAAGCACAAATACAAGTTAGAGAAGTTGATGAAAAGACAGGTGAATGGACAGGTGAATATATTACAAAAGAAGTCGGACAATTAACTGCTAATGAGATAAAATCATTAAAAGACGAACAATTACTACAAGGAGAAACCGCGGAAGGAATTGCAAGAAATCAATTATCACAATTGGTTCAATTAAACACATCAATTGATAGATTGGTGACGAGTATTACTTATGGTGTTGCAAAATCAGTGCCGGCGCAAAAAGGTTATAAAGAAGCGACTGATACAATCATTAGTACTGTTGAAAAAGGAAAATTTGTTACCCCTGAATTGGTTAGTAAAGATTTTGATAATGTTATGAAGAAATTAATGGAAACGCTTGATACTGCCGTTATGGGAATTGATACAAGCGGGTTTCAAAATATTATTAATGGTATTGGTGATAAAATTAAAGGAGTTACAAATTATTTACCTGATATGTCAAATATATTAGGAACAACAACCGCAACACCGGCAACAACAAATACAATAACAAGTCCGGCAACCAATATTTCATCAACAAATACAACAATAAATACTGCCACTGAAACCGCACAAAACATACAATTAACTCACGTTTTTGATTTTTCAAAAGTACCGCCTAATTTAACGTCCGCTGAAGTTACAAAAATAATGACAGAATGGGCATCAAATCCTATTAATGCGGATGCTATAGTTAAGACCGCTAAAAATATTAACACTGGGTTAATAGCATAACACTTTTTTACAATAAAAAAATACAAATTAGGTATTTATAAGATAAAGATATTATATGTCAGATAGTGTATTATCATTTGCTTCATCGGCATCATTTAGAAACACATTAATTGCTAGAAATTTAGCCCCATATCAAGTACAAGGGGTTTATACTCCTCCTGCAGGGAATGTTACCTATGAAGTTTCACCATTAAATAATAGTAATGTAATTGATTCTCCTGATGTATATATCTCAACAAATCAATTTGCACAACAACTTTATCCGTTAAACGAATACGGACCCGATGGTGGATTTATTGGTAAGTATACAATACCTGGTGCACCATACCCTGTGGAGTCTAATAAAGGTCCTTATGATCCTAATGACACAATATTGGATTTAGTTAATGAATTTTATATTGACGCCGCTTATATCCAAAATAAATATGGTCCTGAATCTGGTTATAAAGATTTGGTTATTATAACTGATGTTATTACATCAAATAAATTTTATTTACCATATTGGGATCCGTCAATATTCGTCCCATCGGTTTATAGTCCATATGAAATATTAACAAGTAATAATCCAAATGGAAGTGATGGTTTACTATCTCAAGATTCATATCTTGCAAAAATTGGTGCGGCTCAATTAAAAGGATATTTTGAAGATAGAATAGCAACCGAATTAGAACAATTGACTATAGGGTCAATTAATTTGGATACATTATCAGATCCATTTAGTGCGAGTTTATTGGCGACAGGTCAACAACCATTTTTTATAAAAAATTGGAAAATTACTGTCCCTGAAAATCCCGCATTAGCGGCGGTATCATTTGCAAATAGATTATCGGGAACTTATTTCCCTGTTTCATTTATACCTGGTGATTATTTTAATGAAGACGACCCAATTGGAAATGTACCAAATGGATTAAATGTTGCAAACAATTTAACGGGTGGAGCTTTAGGTCCAATCCTAAATAAATATAGAAACCCGTCAGAGATATTTTTAGCAAATACTGGAAATGGTCAACAATCAATATTATTTGCAAATTTAGATTATAATTTATATAGACCACAGTACCAAAAGAACCTAATTCAAGGAGTATCAAGTGCAATCAACAATCTATTCAAGGGAAGTGAAGGTGGTGGAGGATACTATGTTGGTAGTGTTACTTCTGAACCATCACAAATTACATCACCCGCAAATGAAATTGCTGTTGATAGGTTTGGTAAACAACAAGCAACCATTGTTTATGGGCCTGATGAATTAGGTAAACTATATGAGGGTAATGAAGGAAAGATAAACTTTGGTTTAGCGGCAAAATCATTTCAAGATGGAGATGGTATTGATGGTAAATTTGTTTGGACATCACCTAAATATAAACCTGATGCGGGATTTAAAGTTGGTAGAGGGGGTGAAGTATTTGAGAAAGATGATGAATTTAATATTATTGAATCTCAATATAGTCAAAATCAATCAACTGAGATTGAGTATAAAGGTGGATCTATACTTGATAATACCCAAAGAATAATTAATGCTGCTGATAATGTACAAGGGGCAAAAAGATTAAAACACGTTGGTAATGCGATAAGTCAGGTATCTAAAGTATTCAATGACGGATATAAAGAAATGACAAAAGGATCTCAAGTTATTGCTTATTATGATTCATCAACTAATGATAATACGATTGGTGTTAGTGGGTTTGAAGTTGGTAGAGAATATTGTCGTGTTTTCCAAAAAGATACACCATACTTTACATATGCGGATTTACAAAAAACGGATGGTATAACAATATCAGGAAGAAAATTCCATAATTCAGTTCTTGATAATACATACAATTTAAATATTGCACCATTAAGAAATCCTGGATCAACAAACATCATAGATAATAAAGTTAAAAAATATATGTTCTCAATTGAGAATTTAGCTTGGAGAACATCAAGTGAACCTAATTTTAGATATGATGATTTACCGACTTGTGAAAAAGGACCAAATGGAGGTAGAATAATGTGGTTCCCACCATATGATATTTCATTTAGTGAAGATAGTAGAGCGAATTGGAATCCGACATCATTTTTAGGTAGACCCGAACCAATTTTTACATATAAAAACACCCAAAGAACAGGTAGTTTAAGTTGGAAAATAGTTGTGGATCACCCATCTGTAATGAATACAATCATTCGTCAACAATTAAAAGGTAGAAAGGCGGATGAGGTTAACTCAATTATGGATTCATTTTTTGCGGGATGTGTTAAATATGATATATATGATTTAGCGTTAAAGTTTAATACAATACCAACAAGTCAGTTATATACTTATCAACAATTATTAAACGATCCGAGAACCACAAAAGAAGAGGCGGATATAATATTGAGTCAAATACCGAGTGAACCAACCGCAGGTGGTAATGGAGGAAGTGACGATACACAACAAGGTACTCAACCAGATAGTCAAACTACTATTGAATCTTCACCTGAAGAACAAATTAGTTGTTCAGATCTTAACGGATTTTTAGATTATTCATTTTATTTTGAAAATGATTCTCCATATTATAATCCCGACATACAGAATCCTCAAGATCCTGCTGAATGGAAAATCGCAGGACCACTTGGTAGAGGGGCATATAGTAATCAAGGTGCAAACCAAAATTATGATTATGAACAATATTATAATTTTTATCTTAGTT